>Ga0066789_10000383_pt1 | contig 17187 bp, 16 predicted proteins | sample OrgsoiDNA2013049_FD_70960 | JGI IMG/M metagenome (GOLD analysis project Ga0066789, IMG submission 70960) | Permafrost soil microbial communities from the Arctic, to analyse light accelerated degradation of dissolved organic matter (DOM) -... | ecosystem: Environmental > Terrestrial > Soil >...
CAGATCGCGCAGCGCTTTGAATCCCAGGAAGTCGAGACTCTTGTCGGTGATCTCGAACTTCGCCTGCTGCTGCGCTTCGCCGACCTGTCCGCCCACGCTCGATTGCTTGGAAGGATCGTGCGGTTGGTCGATGGAGATATAGTCTTCCTGCTGCATGCGCTCGATCAGCTTCTCGATCAGCTTTTCAAGTTCGCCCTCCATCTGCATCTGCTGAAGCCGGTCGCGCATTTCTTTGTCAAACATTTCACCATTGAGGAGCGCTTGCTCGAGGGCGCGCCGCAACTCGTCCAGAGTCTGCTCGCCCTCCGGCAGCTCGTACCAGAAATTATCGTTGAATCCGCTCTGGAGAAAATAGTCGGAGAGCGCGCTGAGCAAGTCTTCCATGCTCATGTCGCCGGCGGGATCGGGGACGTATTTGGAGTAGCGGATGCGTTTCATGAACAGCTCTCAGCCTTCAGCCATCAGGTAAACCCGCCGCAATCCGCCGACTAGTGGCGTACGTCATTGAATCAAACTTGGAAACGCTCTTCCTGACGGCTGATGGCTGACGGCTAATTAAACCCTCGTTTCCTTCCGAACCCCGGCTCGTCGCGCTCAAACGTAGGCTGCTTCTCGGCTACCTTCATTGGCTTCTCTCCCGCCGTGAATACGCGCTCTTCGTTGCGCCCGATTTTCTTGTGCGCGTGCAGGCCTTCCAGGACGAACTCCGCTGCTGACACCTTCATCTCGGCGCTGTCTTTCGCATTTACGTTCAGCTTGCCGATTTTTTCCATCAGGCCCTGAATCTGGCTCAGGCCTTCGAGCACGTCCTCGGCTGCGGCGTTGTCGCTCAGCTGAATCTCGCCACCGAGATCGAACCACTGCACTATCTGATTCATGTTGACGCCGTGAAGATAAGTGTCGAACGTCTTCGCGACCGCTGTGCGGATCAGCTCGCGGCTCACGTGGTCCGCGCCTTTCATCTCGCCTTCGTACTCCAGTTCCAGCTTGCCGGTAATTGCGGGCAGCGCCGCGTAGATGTCGCTGACCCGCGGCACTATAAATTTCTCCTGATGAGTCAGCGCGCGCCGCTCGGCATTCGAAACCACGTTTTCGATCGCCGAGATTGGCAGGCGCTGGCTCACGCCCGATCGCTTGTCGATCTTCTTATCGTCGCGCGCCGCGAATGCGATGCGCTCGATCACTTCCTGCACATACTTTGGAATATGCAGCCGTGAGCCGTCGCGGTCATTTTCGCGATCAATATGGCGATCGAGCCACGCTTCCTGCGCGGTGATCGCGATGCCTTCTTCTACCGTCGCCGGATAGTGGGTGCGAATCTCCGACCCGATGCGATCCTTCAGCGGCGTTATGATTTTCCCGCGCGCGGTGTAGTCCTCCGGATTCGCGCTGAACACAATTGCGACATCCAGCGGCAGCCGTATCGGATAGCCCTTAATCTGGACGTCTCCTTCCTGCATGATGTTGAACAGGCCGACCTGAATCTTGCCCGCGAGGTCCGGCAACTCGTTGATCGCAAAAATTCCCCGATTGGCGCGCGGCAACAACCCATAATGCACGGTGAATTCGCTCGATAGTTCGTGCCCGCCACGCGCTGCCTTGATGGGATCGATGTCGCCAATCAGATCGGCGATGGTGACATCCGGCGTGGCTAGTTTCTCGACGTAGCGGTGCTCGGGCGTCAGCCAGGCAATCGGCGTGGCGTCTCCTTCTTTCGCGACCAATTCGCGGCAGCGCCGGCAGATCGGGGCATACGGGTTATCGTGAATCTCGCAGCCCGCGACGTAAGGCATCTGCGGATCAAGCAGCGCAGTCAACGCCCTTAGAATGCGACTTTTCGCCTGTCCGCGCAGGCCGAGCAGAATAAAGTTATGCCGCGAGAGGATGGCGTTCACGATCTGGGGCACCACGGTGTCGTCGTATCCGACGATGCCCGGAAATATCTGGCTGCCCTCGCGCAGCCGCGACATCAGGTTCTCACGCAGCTCGTCTTTTACCCGCCGAGAACCGAGACGCTGTGCAGTGAAAGGACTTTGGCGCAACTCGCCTAGAGTCCGGGCAACACTCATGGTGGGAACCCCCAAAGGAAAAGCCTTACGCGGATTATACCGCTGAAGAAAGCCGTCAGCCGTCAGCCATCAGCTCTCAGGAAAAGCTGATTTAGCTGAAGGCTGACAGCTGATAGCTGATAGCTGATGGCTATGTTCAGTTCCACCGCGCCTTTGCTGCCCGCCGCAGGCCAGGCAGAACGGCCTCGAGATAACCGACCACCGCCTCCAGTCGTTTCGCTTCCGACAGAGTCGAGAGCAGGTTCTGCTTGAAGTCGAGGTCGAGGGGAAGCGATCCTGCGAGCAAGAAGGAAAGATTGCCGGCATGCTCATCGGGGCCGGAGGGCTCTGCCCCGGCTAGTTTTGCGATCTCAGCGTGCAACCGCACGGCCTGCGTCACCATCTGGGCTTCCGGTTTGCCGGGTTCGTCTTCGTCCTGCACCACCGAAATCTCGGCCTGCAAAAACTCTCGATCTTCGTTGACCTGGATCACCTCAAAGCGCTCGACCCCGCGTGTCAGGATGTCCATGCGCCCATCGTCATATTTCTTGGTGACCGACACAATCTCGGCGGTGCAGCCGATGTCGGCAACTCCATCGGAAGACGCTCGTACCACGCCGAATGGCTTGTTCTGTTCCAGGCACTCGGCGATCATTTCCTTGTACCGCGGCTCGAAAATATGCAGCGGCAGCGGAACGCCCGGCAGCAGCACCAGTTCGAGCGGGAAGATGGGCAACAGCGAACTCACAGCGCCTCCAAGCATTCGATTTTACGCCCTTTAAAGAAGCCATCAGCTCTCAGCCATCAGCCATCAGGAACAACCGAACAGCGATTTGGTTTTCCTGAGGGCTGATGGCTGACGGCTGACGGCTGAGAATTTGACTTGCCGCCACTCCACGCGATACAAGGGTCGCCATGGAAATGGCAGGGAAAGTCGTGGTCGTGACCGGCGCTTCCATGGGAATTGGGGAAGCGATTGCCAAAGTCTTTGCCGACGAAGGCGCGAGCGTCGTGTTGCTGTCGCGCGATGCGAGTCGCGCCGAGTCCGCCCGTCACCGCGTGGGCCACACCGACCGCACGCTCGCCCTCGCCTGCGACGTTCGCAATCGCGAAGACGTCGGCCGCGCGCTTGCCCTCACGCTGCACCATTTTGATCGCGTCGATGTGTGGGTCAATAACGCGGGCGTTGGCATCCGCGACTCGGTCTCCGATATGGAGCCGCCCGCACTGCGCGAATTGTTCGAAACCAATTTCTTCGGCACCATCCACTGCATCCAGGCAGTGGTGCCAGCAATGCGCGAAGAAGGTGGCGGGACAATCATCAACATCTCGAGCGTTGCCGGACACATTCCGGTGCCGTTCATGGCCTTGTACTCTGCCAGCAAGTTCGCCATGAATGCGATCGGCAAAGGCGCCCGACTTGAATTGAAACGCGATCACATCAACGTGCTTACCGTCTGTCCCGGTTATGTGAGCACCGAATTCGGCGCACACGTGGTGGCCAACCGTCAGGGCAACATCCGTCCGCAATCCGTGCGCGGCATCACGGCTGAGCGAGTAGCACAAGCGGCCTATCGCGGCTATCGCAAACAAAAGCGTGAGGTGGTCGTACCCTGGACCATGATTCCAGCCATAAAGCTGTACCAGCTGTTTCCAGGATTGGTCGAGTGGGTAATGGCGAAGGCCATGCGGAATTCGCCCGAAGGTAAAGAAAAGTAAATCCTGCAAACCTTCAGACGCCTGCCGCATCCAATGAAATAGGCAGAACTGCAGTCTTCCACCCCCTCCAAAAAGGCCGTTTGCACGGCGGCTTTGGGGGTGGAGGCTGCCGTTAATTTTTTTGTGCTCCCTTTTCGTTAGAATAAGGTTCATGAGATTCCAGTCCCGACCAGCGCGGTTGACGTTCCCATTGCTTCTTTCCCTGGCCGCATTGTTTAGCGCGCTGCTGCCTATCATCATGCTGCCCCAGGTAGCACGAGCGCAGGAAGGCGCCCTCGACAAGTCCGAGCCGAAGGGGATCACGGTCGAGGAAGTCATCAAGCGCTTCGCCAGTAAAGAAAAAGAATTCAAGGAAGCGCGCGACCAGTACACCTTCCGCCAGGACGTCAAGGTCATGACGCTCGACGGCGACACCCCCGACGGCAACTACCAGCAAGTATTCGACGTGACCTTCGACGACAAGGGACGCAAGGTCAAGAACGTGGTCTTCGCGCCGCAGCCGACCCTGCAGCGCATCCAGATGACCGAAGAAGATATTGACGACATCGAGAACCGCCTCCCCTTCGTGCTCACCGCGGATGAAGTCGGGGAGTACGACATCCTGTACGTGGGCCAGCAAAAACAGGATGAACTGAACACCTACGTTTTCGACATTGCCCCCAAGCAGATTCTTGGCAAGAAGCGCTATTTCCAGGGACGAATCTGGGTGGACAATAAAGATTTTCAGATCGTGGAAACTTATGGCAAGACCGTTCCCGACATCCGCAAGAAACACGGTAAGGAGGAGAACCTGTTTCCCAAGTTCACCACCTGGCGCGAACAGATTGACGGCCAATACTGGTTCCCCACCTACACGCGCGCCGAGGACACGCTGAAGTTTTCCCTGGGAGACATCAAAATCCGCGAAATTATCAAGTACACGAACTACAAACGCTTCGGATCAAAGAGCAAGATCATCTACGAAGGCAAGGAAGTGGAGAAGGGCAAGGAGCAAAAGAAGCAGGATGAGCAGAAGCCACCCGATCCGCCGAAGCCACAGTAGGACCAGGTTTCAGAGTTTCAAGGTTTCAATGAAGGAACCCTTATCGTTCGGTGCCCGTTTTTTTGGCGTAAAGCAAACGTCGGAGTGGTGACAGCGAGGATGAATCGATAGACTTGCACGCATGGCACCTCGACACCGCTCGCCCGTATCAGGGGCAATCGCCGCCCTTGCTCTGATCCTGCCGCTCGTCTCGTCCGTTTTGGCGCACGGACAAGAGACTTCAGCTTTCAAATCCAACGAAGTGCATGCCGACGGAAGGATCACCTTCCGCTACAAGGATCCTGCCGCCAGTAAAGTTTTGCTTCACCTCGACGGCACGGTCAAGGCGCTGACTTTGGAGAAAGACAGCGCGGGAGTGTGGAGCGTGGTCACGCCTCCCTTGGCACCGGAGATTTACGGATACGCGTTTGAAGCGGATGGGCAGCCGCGGCTCGATCCGAAGAATCCGGTGATTAAGCCGAACCTGATCTGGCTCGGAAACTCGGTGACGGTGCCGGGCAACACTCCCCAGTTATGGGAGGCGCGCAACGTCCCTCACGGAGTTGTGCATCACCACTTCTACACATCGAAGGTAGTGAGCGGCCTGGTCGACGGGCAGAGTGAGTACTACGTTTACACGCCTCCGAATTACGATCCGAAAAACAAACTACGATATCCGGTACTGTATCTGCTGCACGGTTGGAGTGATCTGGCAAACGGCTGGACCGAAGTCGGGCAGGCGAATTTCATTTTCGATAACCTGATTGCCCTGGGCAAAGTGAAGCCGATGCTGGTGGTGATGCCGCTTGGCTATGGCGACATGAAGTTTGTAACTAGCGGGGATGCAGTGTGGGACGATGACGCAGTGATCGACCACAATGTGGCTCTTTTCAGCCAGGCGCTGTTGACCGAAGTATTGCCGCAGGTGGAGTCCGCATATCGCGCTTCGAAGGACCGGGATGACCGGGCGATTACCGGCCTCTCCATGGGAGGCCTGGAAAGTCTGACGATTGGAATGAGTCACCCCGGTCAATTCGGCTGGGTTGGAGGATTCAGTTCGGCGCTTGGACACCGCGAGAAAGACGCGGTCGTGACGCTGAGTGGAAACCGTGCCGGCCTGCGCCTGCTCTGGATTGCGTGCGGAACAGAAGATGACCTCATCACGCCGAACCGTAAGTTCATCGCATGGCTCAAGACCAAGGACGTTCCGGTGACTGCGGTTGAAACGCCCGGCATGCATACGTGGATGGTATGGCGGGACAATCTGGCGCACTTTGCGCCGCTGATTTTTCAGAAAAAGTAACCAGGACCAGGATCTGCTTTTGCCGGTGCGCGAAACAGCAGGTCCTTCGCTTCGCTCAGGATGACAATTGAAGTTTGAAACTTTGAAACCTCAATAAAATAAATACTTTCTCCACTTATCATCCGAGTGCCCCATCAAACGCATGATGTGGCGACTGGTGTGGAGATTGAAGGAGCGCGGTTCGCGCGAGGGCTTCATGTTGGCTTCGTGCGGAAGTTGATTGCCCTTGCGGCGGTTGCAGGGGTGGCAGCAGGCGACGAGGTTCTCCCAGGTGGAGAGGCCGCCACGCGAGCGCGGAATCACGTGGTCGAGCGTAAGTTCGCCGGATGGAAGCGTGGTGCTGCAATACTGGCAGGTGTTGCGGTCGCGCAGCAGGATGTTTTTCCGCGACAGCGCGCGCGACTGATGCGGAATTCGGCGATACTCCAGCAACCGGATCACCGACGGCACGCGCATGGCAATGCGAGCGGCGTGCAGGAAATGTCCGTTTTCTTCTTCGGTCATGGCGACGCCCTTGAGCACCAGCACGATCGCCCGGCGCGCCGCACAGACGTTGATGGGCTCGTAGGATGCGTTCAACACCAGCACCGGCTGATGCAACGCGTGGCCATCACTTTCAGAGCGCATGCCGGAGGCCAGCATCGCCGCCGGAAGGTGCGACCGAATACTTCCACCGAAGTTGTGTAATCGCAACGACATGATCTTTAATCTTTAATCTTTACCCGTGAGCCGCCACGTCCAAGCGACCCTCGCTCCCTTGCGCGGTCCCGTCTTCCTCCGAAATCCCGGGCATGTTCTCGGGCATACCGATGAGATCAGAAATTTTCAATGTCCGCGCCACGGTCGCTACCCAGACCCGCGCCGCTCCCGCCCGCAAAAGCACTCGCGCACACTCGGAGACCGTGGTTCCCGTAGTGACGACGTCATCGATGAGTAAGATGTCGCGCTTCAATATTCGCGTTGGATCGCTCACCGCAAAAGCGCCCCGCATGTTCTCGCGCCGTTGATGACTGGTCAGGCCAATCTGGCTTTCGGTCTCGCGCTGCCGCAGCAGAATTCCCGTGCACAACTCAAACCGCTTCGGACGCGACAGCTTCTTCAACGCGCCCCGCGCAATCATCTCCGCCTGGTTGAATCCACGTTGCACTCGCTTGCGCGAATGCAGAGGAATGGGGACCACCGCAATCCGTCCGACGGGCGTCACCTGTTCCAGGCTCGCAATCACTTCCGCCAGCACGCGCCCCAGTACTGCCGCCGCCGGACGAACCTGCTGGAACTTGAGCACATGAATCAAGTCGCGCAGCCCACCTTCATAGCTGCCATAAGCAACCGCCCGCTCATACGGGGGATCCACGCGCTGACAGAGCAGGCATCGCACGTCGCCGCCATCCGCCTCGGCGGGATCTGCTCCTCCGCGAACCATGTCTTCGCGAGCAGTGTAACCCGGCAAGTGCATCGCTGCCCCGCAGACGGCGCAGTACGACCCCTTGAGCGGACGAAGCGCGATTAAACAGGTTTCACAAACAGGAAGGCGGGAAACTCGAAGCAGTGGGGAACCACAGATACGGCAATCAGCGGGGAAAAACGTGAAGAATAAAGCCGCAGCCGCGCGCTCGGCAAAGCTAACGAACCCATGCTCTGCCAACCCTTGGTCAGCCAAACCATGGTCCGCCGCTTGGCCCTGGGCAGCCCGTATTCGAAACCCAGTACTGCTACTGCTGAAGATAGCCTCCCGCACCCGGCAAGCCGATCGCTTCGCCGAGCTACACCAAGTCAGTATAGCCGCGGTACACTCCCTATGCAACGCGGCTATCGGAGTTCGAACCGCCTTGCGGTTGGCTCTGCGCCTTGCGCTCGGGTTGAACCCGTTCGATCGCTGGAATCGTGCGCAAGACGTAGGCTCGTTGATCGCAACGCCCACAGCGGACCGTTTGCAGTAACAAAATAGGAACCACATGTCTTTCCAAGAAACCGCGAGGGCGGGAGCGATATGCTTCGTGCGCGCCACATCCCCGGCAGTGGAATTCTTCGAAAAACCGGTCCCAAGAGGGTCTGGCAATGGGAGTCACGGGATACCTCCTGGAAAGAATTCTCTAACCCTGGTTGAGATGCAAAGTTGCGGATAAAGGCGCGGCCCTTTTCCACGTGAGCCCTGCACTTGTAAAGCTGCCTTTCGGCATGTTAAGGTGCGCCGTCTCTGCTAATGTGAATCGGCAATGAAATTCCTGGTGACCACGAGGACCCTATGAGCACCCCCGCGGCGAATGAAGCCCCCCGCAAGCATCGTCCCTATGTTCCGGAAACGATGGAAATGAAGGAGTTTACCTTCCGGGCCGTATTGATCGGCCTGTTCCTTACCGCCCTGCTAGGCTCTGCGAACGCGTACCTCGGTCTCAAGGCGGGCATGACGATCGCCGCCACCTATCCCGCAGCCGTCATCTCGATGGCACTGCTGCGGTTGATGAAGGGTTCGCTGCTGGAAGAAAACATCGCGCGAACCGTGGGCTCGATCGGCGAGTCGGTAGCGGCGGGGGCAATATTCACCATCCCGGCCTTTGTGATGGCCGGCTTGTGGCCGACACTGACTCCTAGTTTCAGAACACCCGAATACTGGAAGTCGGTTGCCCTGATGGTGATTGGCGGCACACTCGGCATCCTGTTCGTGACCCTCCTGCGCCGCGTGATGGTGGAGGATCCCGACCTGCCGTTTCCCGAATCCGTCGCCGCCTCCGAAATTCACAAGGCTGGACAGCAGGGATCGAAAGCCGCGAAAATTTTGTTTGCCAACATGGGCTTCGGCGCCTTCATGTATCTGCTTGGAGCGGTTAACGTTTTCAATCCCAGCAACACTTTCCCCATGAAGATCAGCGACCTCGGGAAGAAGTTGCTGCTCCGCACCAGCACAAATCCAAACGTGGCTACGACGATTACCGGCGGCGCAACATTGCTGACGGCACCCGACATCAGCCCCGCTTATCTCGGCGTGGGATACATCATCGGCCCCAGACTCGCCGCCTTGAACTTCGCGGGCGGAGTGCTGGCATGGGGCCTGTTGGTTCCGCTCCTAACCTTCACCATCGGTCCGTACATTCAGGCATCAATGCCGGAAGGACAGACGATCGCGTGGCCCCTGCTGGCACAAGCTATCTACTTTTCGATTGTGCGACCGATCGCCGTCGGCGGCATGTTAGTGGGCGCGTCCTACACGCTTTTCAAAATGCGTAAACAGTTGGCCCTCGGTATGGGCCGCGCCGTTTCAGACTTGAAAAAGTCGGCGGCAGTACAAGCCGCGACCAATCGCACCGAACGTGATTTGCCCGCGAAGGTGGTGTTTGCCGGTATCGCCGTCGTATTCGTGGCCATGATTCTGCTTTACTACTATTTCATCAGCGGAGCAGGGACGCTTTCCAGTTCCCGGATATTGTCTGGCTCGCTCGTGGCAGCCGGCGTGATGATCATCGTCGGATTTTTCTTCGCCGCAGTTTCCGGGAACCTGGTCGGCATGATCGGTTCCTCGAACAATCCAGTCTCAGGGCTTACGTTGTGCACGCTGGTGATCGCGGCGCTGCTCATGGTCGCGCTCGGTGTTTCCGGAACTGGTGGAGTCGCAGCGGTACTGGGAGTAGCGGCAGTGGTGTGCGTTTCTTCCGCTGTGGCGGGTGAGATGTTGCAAGACCTTAAGGTCGGACACATCCTCGGCGGCACACCCTCCAAAATGCAGATCGGGGATCTTCTCGGCATCGTAGTTGCATCGCTCGTCCTGTTCTTCCCCATCGCGATCCTTGCCAAGGCGTATACCTTCGGCAGTCCCGCGCTCCCGGCTCCGCAGGCCGGACTCATGGCCATGCTGTCCAAAGGAATCGTGGGCGGCGACATGGCGTGGCCGCTGGTGATCGTTGGCATCCTGCTGGGACTGGCGATGATCATGATCGAGGTGAAGAGCGTGATGCTCTTCGCGGTCGGCATGTATCTTCCGCTAGGCACAACGTTTGCCATTTTTCTCGGAGGCGTGATTCGCTGGATCACTGACAAGCTGCGCGATCGCCGCGGCTTCAACGATGCGCAGAAGGCGCGCGTGGAAAACTCCGGCGTCCTGACCGCCTCGGGCCTGATCGCAGGCGAGGCGCTCTGCGGCCTGCTCATCGCGGCCCTGGTGGGCTCTGGCCACGATGTAACGTTGTTCAAGTGGACTCCGCCATTTCTTCTGGCGCTGGGCGCGCTCGCCGTGCTGGCGATTGTCATGATCCGCGTTCCGCTGGCCAACGCCGGCAGGCCGGAAGATCCGGCGCCGCCGACAGCGATTATGTAGCGCAATAAGTTCCTTAACCACGAAGGACACGAAGGTTCACGAAGGAAGCCAGTTCACCGGAATTCTCCTTCGTGATACTTTGTGTCCTTCGTGGTTTTCGTTTTATGTCGATCGCGGAAAATATTGCTCGGGTGCAAGAGCGGATCGCCGCCGCAGCGCAGCGGGCGGGCCGCAATCCGGACGAGATCACACTAATGGGCGTGAGCAAGACGTTTCCAGTAGAAAGTATCCGCGAGGCGTACGCCGCCGGCCTCCGCGTTTTCGGCGAGAACCGGGTGCAGGAGTTTGCCGGCAAGGCGGATGCCCTGCGCGACCTGTCTGACGCCGAATGGCACCTGATCGGACACTTGCAGACAAATAAAGCTGCGAAGGCGGCAGAATTGTTTGACGCGGTAGATTCGGTTGACTCTGTGCGAATGGCGGAAAAGCTGAATGCATTCGCAGAAAGCTCGGGCAAAACACTATCCGTTCTGATCGAGATCAACGTCGGTGGCGAACAGGCGAAAAGCGGGATCGCACCAGCCGCTCACGAACTGGAACAGATTCTGCAAGGCGCGCCGCAGTGGGGAAATCTGAAAATTCACGGCTTGATGGCGGTCCCGCCTTACACAGAAGATCCGGAGGGCTCGCGAGCCTATTTCCGGCAGCTCCGTCAGATTCGGGACAGGATCGCTGTGCGTGCGCTGCCGAAAATCGGCATGGCAGTTCTTTCCATGGGCATGTCGCACGATTTCGAAGTCGCGATTGAAGAGGGCGCATCGTGTGTGCGCGTGGGGACGGCGATCTTCGGGGTGAGAGCTAAACTTTAACCACAGAGCAAACTGGGGCACAGACTACGGAACTACGCTTGTAACTCAAATCAGGGTTGCCTCACTACCTTTTCCTCGATCAACATTTCACCGCAGCCCGCTGTCAGTAAGCCCTTTCGCTTCTTCTCGGCTAGCTTTAGTGCCCAGTGGCAGACCCATCCCTTGTTGTCCTCCGTACGAAATTCCAGAGTGTTGCCGCGCGGTTCGGGATTGAGAAGATCAAGTTGAATCTGGGTATGATCTGGATTGGCAAGTAGCACCAGACCGCTGATTACCTTGCCGCTTTCGACGATGTTAACGGCAATAGCCGGAGTGGAATTCGTCCGGCTGGTTTTCGTTTGCCACTTGCCGGCGAACGACGGGGCTTGTGCCAAGACTGCCACGCAAAAGCAAATCATCCCGAAAACAACCCCGAAAGTCTCCATGCCACGCTCCTAGACAGTATAGACACCGACTGGCCTGTGAGAGACTCTGTGTGATCAAATGATTGCTTTCTACGATGGTTCAACAGGTGTCACCTTCGCGGTCAAAGTCCACCCGCGCGCGAAGAAGAATGCCATCACCGGCGAAGTGGGCGACGCGCTGAAACTCGCCCTTACGGCCCCTCCCGTCGACGGCAAAGCCAACGAAGCCTGCATCGAATTTTTCGCAAAGCTTTTGAACCTGCCTCGTTCCTCCGTTACTATTGCAGCCGGCCAGAACAGCCGGAATAAAGTGATCCGTGTGGCGGGGTTGACGGCGGAGGAAGTTCGAAGGCGGCTGGCAAACTGACCCCTGGAATGCGCTCACGAAAGCAGGCACGCAGGCCACAAAGAGAGGTTTTTGCCATGTTACAGGTGCACGATTCCACCGCGGTGCTGGCGGACAAACTGCGGCAGATCAAACTACTGCATACGGCGATCTGGGCCGTCATGGCGGCGTCGATCCTTGCTCTGCCCTGGCTTGGCTGGTTCGGAAAATTTCGTTGGGCTTTTGGGCTGACTCTGTTGATCATTGGCGAGTGCCTGGTCTTGGCCTTCAACGGCGGACGCTGTCCGCTCACTGACATGGCCGCCCGCTACGTGGACGACCGCGCCTGCAATTTCGATATCTACCTTCCCTTGTGGCTGGCGTGCTACAACAAAGTTATTTTTGGTTTCTTGTTCGTCGCCGGTGAGCTTGTTGTTCTGAGGCGGTGGGCCAGGAGGCCCGGACTTTGACCCTTTCCGAACGATTCACAGAAATCCGCACCGGCTTCGAGCGCCCCTTCTGGGTCGCGAACATCACCGAGATATTCGAACGTCTTTCATACTATGGGGCTTTTGCTTCGCTTGCCCTGTATCTGCAGGAGAAGCTGAATTTTTCGACTGAGCAAACCGGGACTCTTACGGGCTTGTTCGGGGGCATGGTATGGTTTCTCGCCATCTTCGGGGGAGCCGCCGCCGACCGCCTCGGCTTTCGCCGCGCTCTATCGATGGCATACCTCATCCTGGCTGCAGCTTATTTCCTGATCGGATCGATTGGAGCGTCATGGCTGGCGCCGGTGCGCGACGCGGTGCCGCTGGGATTGTTTGTCGGCTGCATTCTCATCCTCCCCGCACTCGGCATCTCGCTGGTGAAACCTTGCGTAGTTGGGACGACGGCGCGGGCTTCCAAGGAAAATGTGCGCTCCATCGGCTACTCGATTTATTACACAATGGTCAACATCGGTGGAGCGCTGGGCCCTTTGTTCGCAGGGTGGGCACATCGCCACCTCGGTGTCGAGAATGTTTACCGCGTCGCTGCGCTCAGTGTCTTCGCGATGTTTTTCGTGGTCATCATCTTCTTCCGCGAACCGCGCAAAGCCGGAGATGCGCCTCCACCTTCAATCGCGACGGTCGCGCGCAACTTCTGCGTCGTGGTCGGTAATTACCGGTTGGTTCTGCCGGTATTGATGGTCGCTCTGTTACTGCGCATCGGGCTGTTGATCTATCCTAAATACTCCGCGCCTTGGTGGATCTGGTGCGGGCTCCTGGTTCTCGTGCTCGCCGGGATCAGCCGGTTCATGTGGTTCCTCGTGCTCTTCACCGGGTACTGGGTAGTGTTCTGGCAGCAGTACATCAGCCTGCCCGGCTATATTCACGGCTACATCAACTCTAGCGCCGCCGTCGAGACCATCCTGGTCACGGATGGCCTGACCGTGATCTGCCTTACGCTCGTGGTGAATTTCTTGACCAGTAAGATTCCGGCGTTTCAGGCGGTGATTATGGGCACGGTGATCACCTCGCTCTCGTGGGTGATACTCGCTCTGCGGCCGACGATCTGGGGCGCGGTGCTCTCCCTGTTTGTGCTGGCGCTGGGCGAAATCATTCTGTCTCCGCGCTATTACGAATACATCTCGCGACTCGCGCCTCCCGGACAGCAGGGCACTTACATGGGCTTCGCGTTCCTGCCCATCGGAATTGGATCGCTGATCGGTGGCTGGTTTGGCGGCACGCTGGTTCACCACTTCGGAGAAGTCACCCATCAACCGGCGCGCATCTGGTGGAGCGTCACCGCGGTCGGCATGGCCACTGCGGCACTGCTTTGGATTTATGACAAGACTTCGCGGATGGGCGGCACGGCCCCCGCAAAGTAGGCCGCTCTTCGGTCACAGTGAGCAGTGACGCTAGATCACAGCATTTCGCTTGGCGCTCCTCTTATGATGACCAAATTCTCCGCGCGTTGAGAGGCGGGGATGCTCGTCGCTCGCGAGGAAACATGGCCAAGCGCGAAATCACTCCCGACTACATTGCGGACCACATCCGGCGGGTGCTGAAGGATGGCGGGTCAGCGCCGCATTCGGAAGAAGTTCAACACTTTTTCAAGGAAGAAGTACAATCGCGCGGCTGGTACACGGCGGAACTAAGAAAATTTGCGGTGCGGTTCCGGCGCAGCATCGTCCGCGAACGGGGAATGGATTTCCTGGTGCAGGTCGCCGACCAACTTTTCTCCGGCCAGATTCTTGAAGAGAAGGTGATGGCTGTTTTCCTGCTCGAAAAACAGACGAAGAAATTTGGCGACCGCGAATTTCAGCTATTTGCCTCATGGCTCGACCGCGTATCGAGTTGGGCCGATCATGACGCGCTGGCACACTATCTGCTGGCGCCGATGGTTGCAGCCGACCCTGCCCGCTGCCGCGAGGTTTTCCTCTGGACGAAGTCGCCGAATCGCTGGCGGCGGCGTGCTGCGTGCGTGGCGCTGATCCGGGGAGCGCGCGAGCGGCAATTCTTTGAACAGATCGTAGAGCTCTCGGATCAATTGCTGGATGACGATGACGACATGGTGCAGAAGGGATTGGGCTGGCTATTGCGCGAGACGGCCAAGGCCGATCCGAAGCGGACCGTGCCACACTTGATGAAGATCCGAAAGAACGCGCCGCGACTTGTATTGCGCACGGCGTGTGAGACGCTCGCCGCGCCGGCTCGAAAGAAAGTGTTGATGTAGATCGGCGCCCCCGCGGGGGGGCCGTGCCGAGCTCGGCTTGGACCCTTCGACTCCGCTCAGGGCAGGCTCCGAGGCCGCCGTCCCTACGCGAGCCAGGCCCCGTGCCGTTCAATCTGCTCTAACTCTTGCTCAGCGCTTTCGTAACCTCCGCATCGCCAGTTCTTTCCTGAAACCAATTAGGGTAAACAACGCTGGGCTTGGTGAGTTGATCAAGCTCGTTCAATTCGGCGATCGACAGCTTCACATCCAAGGCACCGAGATTGTCGTCAAACTGGCGTACGTTGCTCGCTCCCAGCAGAATCACGCTGACGTAATCCTTGGAAAGCAGCCAGGCCAGTGCCAACTGAGCGACCGTGGCTTTGTGGTTGGCGGCCATGACGCGCATGCGCTCGATCAGGTCGTAGCCCTTTTCTTTATCGGACGGCAGGAAGCTGAAGTCCGCCAGACGCCCCTTGCCACCGGTTGGATCCTGGCGCGTGTATCGTCCGCTGAGGAAGCCACCCGCCAGCGGACTCCAAACGACGATGCCGATGCCTGCATCCTGGCAAAACGGCACGACCTCCTGTTCCAGATCGCGGCCGAGCAGCGAGTAGTACATCTGGGCGGCAACCAGCGGCGCATAGCCCATGCGCTGTTGAATGCCCAGCAACTTGGCCGACTGCCACGCATTGAAATTGGAATATCCGACATATCGCACCAGACCGCGCTGCACCAGGTTATCGAGTGCGCGTGCCGTCTCTTCCAGAGGAGTGTGAGGATCGAGGCGATGAATTGAGAGCAAGTCGATGTAGTCGGTCTGGAGGCGCCGGAGACTCGCTTCGGTCGCGGCCACGACATGTTGGAACGACCCACCGGTATGGAGCAGACCGGGGCCTGTCCGGAAACCCACCTTCGTGGAGATCACGACGTCTTTGCGCCGTGGCCCGAGCGACTGCGCCAGCATGACCTCTGCTCGCCCTTCTGTGTACGCATCGGCCGTGTCGAAGATATTGATTCCCGAATCCAGCGCCCGCCCAACCAGATTGTCGGCTTCCGCCTGCGGAGTCTTCCACGTCTGCGCCATGGGGTGGCTGGACCCGGTGCCATCTCCGAAAGTCATCACTCCATATGCCATCCGCGACACAATCAAACCGGAGTTACCAAGGCGGGTGTATTGCATAATGTTCTCTCCCATTCGAATGACGCAACGGCTCAGTGCCCTTCGTCTTCCAGATATTTCTCCACTTCCAAAGCGGCCATGCAACCGGAACCGGCGGCCGTGATGGCTTGGCGGTAGCGACGGTCCTGCACGTCGCCGCACGCGAACACGCCCGGCACTTTCGTGAAGACATTCTTCTGCGTCACCAGGTACCCATCCGCATCGGTTTCGAGCTGGCCTGCAAACATCTTGGCGTTCGGGATGTGGCCAATGCCGAGAAACATTGCGCTCGCCGGGAAATCCCAGCTTTCGCCGCTCTTCAGATTGCGCAGACGCAGGGCGGTGACTTCCTTCTCGCTGACATCGAGAACGTCGTCCACCACCGTGTCGGTGAGGAATGCGATTTTTGGATTCGTTCGCGCGCGATCGAGCATGATTTTCGAAGCGCGAAACTGCTCGCGACGATGAATGAGCGTCACCTTGCTCGCGAAGCGCGTCAGAAATGTCGCCTCTTCCATGGCGGAGTCGCCGCCGCCGATCACCGCGATTTCCTTGCCCGAGAAGAAGAAGCCATCGCAAGTGGCGCAAGAAGAAACACCGTGGCCGATCAGCGCCTGCTCGTTCGGCAGGCCGAGCCAGCGCGCCGATGCACCGCTCGCGATGATTAGCGTGTGGGTTTGAATGGTCTCTTTGCCGAAACTCAGCTCGAGCGGACGTTTGCTCAAATCCGCTTTGACGACGTGGCCCGTGCGATAGTCAGCGCCGAAGCGTTCGGCCTGCTTGCGCATGTTCTCGATCAGTTCCGGCCCCTGGATGCCTTCCGGAAAACCGGGAAAGTTCTCCACCAACGTAGTCAGCGATAGTTGTCCGCCGGGTTCATGGCCTTCGATCACCAGCGGCTTCAGATTGGCGCGGGCGCTGTAGAGGGCGGCGGTGTGACCGGCACATCCGGAGCCCATGATCACAACATTGCGTATGTCCATAGTGGTAAGAGAGTCTCAGTAGATAGATTCTGAAAAACAGATTTCGCTTCACGCCGCTGGTGGAGCACCGGGCGTCCCCGCCCGGCTGGACGGGCGAGACGCCCGTCCCTCCATCGACTCATCACGCAGTCACGGTGCTACGGGCTCTTCTTACTGCCCGACTTGGTCGTCGTTCTAATCGAGTTGCCAACGCCCAGGCGAGCCAACTCCTGGGGTATCAGTTTGCTTGCACCGAGAGCGTCGCGATAACGTTCCATAATGGAAGAAGCGGCATGGAAGATCGGTTCGTATACGCTCTGATCTGTCGCTGGATTTCCTTCTGCTCCCGAGCACCGCGCCAGCACGACCGACGCCTTTCCAAAGCGCTCCAGCTTGACGCGCGAAACGGGCGTATTGGAAGAAAGCATCGCGGT
>Ga0066789_10000384_pt1 | contig 17181 bp, 15 predicted proteins | sample OrgsoiDNA2013049_FD_70960 | JGI IMG/M metagenome (GOLD analysis project Ga0066789, IMG submission 70960) | Permafrost soil microbial communities from the Arctic, to analyse light accelerated degradation of dissolved organic matter (DOM) -... | ecosystem: Environmental > Terrestrial > Soil >...
CGTGCAGGACAAGGTGCTGGCCGAGCGCAAGGCGCATGACGCCGAGGAACGCCTCGAGGAACGGCGTGAAATGGCCTCCCTGACGGACCAGCGCGTCGAAGAGGAACGGCGTTTGATCGCACACGAGTTGCACGACGAATTCGGCCAGTCGGTCACTGCGATTCGGAGCCTGGCGCAGGCCATTGCCGCTCAAGCCGGCGTGCACGATCCGGCGACCGGCGACGTTGCGCGGCTCATTTCAGAGGAAGCGGCGCGCTTGTACGATGCCATGCACGGTCTCATACCGAGACTCGCTCCGCTGTCGCTCGACTCGCTCGGACTTGCCGCGACGCTCGAGAGTCTGGTCCGCGACTGGCAGCGGCGCCATCCGTCGATCGCTCTTTCGCTTCGCCAGGAGCTGCCCATCGAACTCGGGCCGAGCATCACTCTCGCCATTTATAGAGTGGTACAGGAGGGTCTGATCAACGCTCTGCGGCACGCTCAAGCATCGCGCGTGGATATCTCTGTGCATTGCGATGCCCGGCGAATCGTCGCCGCCGTGACCGACGACGGCGTCGGTTTGACAGCAGAATGGGCGCGGCCGGGGCATTTCGGCTTGCGCGGCTTGGCAGAGCGCGTGCAAAAATTGGGGGGCACGTTCAGCGTCGGCAACAAGGAGGGCCGCGGCGTCAGTCTTACCGCCGAGGTTCCCTTGGATGTGCAGACGTGATTCGTATCCTGCTGGTCGACGATCACGCCGTGGTGCGCATGGGATTTCGCCTGCTGCTTCAGTCCACGGCGGAGATGTCGGTCATCGCCGAAGCTGACTCCGGTGAAGCCGCGTGCCGGCTTTTTCTCGAACTCAACCCCGACGTCGTGGTGATGGATCTCGCCATGCCGGGCATGGGAGGCCTCGAGGCGCTGCGCCGGATTCGCGCCCGCGACGCTCAAGCACGAGTGTTGACGCTGTCGGCGCACGATGACCCGATGCACGCGCGCCGCGCATTGCAGGAAGGTGCGCTGGGTTTCCTGTCGAAGCGCGGCGCCCCCGAGGCGCTGCTCGAAGCAGTGACGGTCATTGCTGCGGGGCGCCGGTATCTCGATCCCGCGCTCGCCCAGAAACTGGCGCTGGCGGAATTCGACGGCGGAGCCAAGTCGCCGGTCGAGCGGCTGTCGGAGAGAGAATTCGAGGTATTTGTCCGCCTTGCCGGCGGCGCGACGGTACAGCGTATCGCCTCGGACTTGAATCTTTCCGCATCGACCATCGGCACACATCTCTACAATATCAAGCAGAAACTGGGCGTCGTGAATCAATCGGAGCTGACTCTGATCGCCATTCGCCACGGTCTCATCGAGGCCTGACCATGACCAAAGAAGCCGTTCAGATACGACCGCTGTCCGAAGATCAGCACGCCTCGTGGCTGCCGCTGTGGCGCGGCTACCAAGCCTTCTACAAGACCGACATTGCGCCGGAAGTGTCGGAGGTCACCTGGTCTCGCTTGCTCGACCCCAAGGAACCGATGGGCGCGGCACTCGCCTGGGACGGTCCGGCGGCGATCGGCTTGGTCCATCACATTCGGCATCGCTCCTGCTGGACCATCGGCGATTATGTGTACTTGCAGGATCTCTTCGTGAGTCCGGGCGCGCGCGGCGCCGGCGTCGGGCGAAGGCTCATCGAATACGTGTACGAGCTCGCCCGCGGTGCGGGCTGCGCGCGGGTGCATTGGCTCACGCATGAATCGAATACCGACGCCATGCTGCTCTATGATCGAATCGCGGAGCGATCCGGTTTCGTCCAGTACCGGCGGGCCATCAAGTAAAGCCGGACCGCCAGAAGCGGCGGGTCAGATGTCGTCGCCCTCGCTGCGTCGCGGCCACCAGCGTTCGAGCATCGCAGCCGCCCACTTCCTGCCGCCGAGTCCGAACGCCAGCGCCAGCGCCAGTACGAGCCCCCCTAGTATGATCAGAAAGGTTCTTTGCACGATGTCGCCGCCGATCTCGACCTGGCCGAGGGCAATCATCACGACGAATACCACGATCAGATATCGCGCGATCCTGCCCAAGAGGTCGGCATCAGGAATTTGTGCGTCCACGCAATAGGCGTTCACGGCGCCGCCGACGAAACGCGCGCAATACGATCCGAACACCACCACCAGCATCGCCACCAGCAGCTTCGGAATGAACAACACCATACGCCCCAGCAAATCGGTAATGTATGTGAGGCCAAGGCCGTTGAAGGCAATCATCAGCGTCGCCAGAATCACCAGCCAGTACCCGACCAGACCGAACAACGAGGTGGTATCGCCGCGCATGCCTGCCTGGCGCAGAAAGTTGTCGGTGCCGGCGCGTTCGGTCAGCACGGGCAAATTGAGCGCACGCAAGCCTCTTTCAACGGCGAACCGCGCCGCCTTTGCGAGCAGCCATCCGATCGCCACCACGACCAGCGCCAGCAGCAGCCGCGGCAGGAATGCGGCGATCTGGTGCAGAAATTCCCTGGCTGTCTCCAGCAATATATCAATGCTTTGCATGCCCGCCTCCCAGATCCTCAATCGCGGCGCCCCAGTCTAGGATACCTTGCATGGGAATTCCGGCCCAGTTGGGGCGATTGCCGAGCTCGTAGCTCAATTCGTACAGGGCTTTCTCCAGTTCGAACAGGCTGAGCAGTCCTCCGCCCGCCTGCAGCGCTCCGGGCCCGTAGATTTTCGAGTCGCGCACCGCCGCATCGTACGCCGCTAGAAAGGCCGCGCGGGTCTCGATCTCCCAAGCCCGCGCCAGCGGCGCGAGCTTGGCGGCTTCGGCTTCGACGTGCGCAACCTTGCGCAAGGCGCTTTGCTGCACATAACTGAACGAGCGCAACATCCCCGCGATATCTCTCAATGGTGAATTCTTGGCACACCGCTGCTCGAGGCTGCGTCCGGGTTCACCTTCGAAATCGATGATCACGAAATCATTGCGCGTCACCAGCACCTGGCCCAGGTGATAGTCGCCGTGGATGCGTGTCTTCAGCCCCTGCGCCGTTTGAGTCGAAAGGGTTTCCATGCGCGCCAGCACCCGGTCGCGCTGCGCCAGCACGGCGCCGGCCCGATCGCGATCCCCCGCCGGCACTTGCTCCAAATTCGACGCAAGCATTCCGAGCGCGTTGCGCGCCTCGTCGGCCGCTCGCTGGCGGTAGGCGTCGATATCGGCGCGCGTCAGCGGCTGCGGGGAAAACGCGGAATTTTTCGAGGGTCGTGCCAGCGCTTTGTGCAGTTCCGCGGTGCGCATGGCCATGACCCGGATCAGTGCCAAATAGGCTTCATGCGCATTGGCCGGCACCACATCGCCGGCCGGCGCGGTTCGATGCTGTTCAAGATGCCGCTGCAAGTACTCGAGCGAATAACTCCACCCGTCCCCTTGATTCGCGACATAGCCCTGCAACATCGCGAGCAGCCGCGTTTCACCGTCGTTGCCGATGTATTCGAGCGCACCGGCCAGCGGCGCACAGTTCGGAAAGTGCGCGACTTCGGTGAGGTACAGGCCCATCTCGAGTTCCGGATTCGCACCCGTGCGCAACCGGCGGTAACCCTTGAGCATCAATCGCTCGCCGATGACGACGATTGTGTTCGAACTGGAGCCCCGCGGGCGCGCCACCGGCAATGCGTTGAAATCGCCTCCTGCCAGGCGCGGGAACGCGGCGGTCGGACGGAATCGCAGTTTGCCCTGGGTCATGGCTATTTCCTTTCGTGCCGCCATGGCCGCCACGATCGCACGGCAGAACAATTCATCCGCAAAGGCGTCGCCCATGACCCCGACATTCGCCTGCTGGCGTATCTTGGCCACGGCCGACGTCGACAGGTTGCGCACCCGCTCCTCGTCGCGCTCCTCCCACGCCAACGCGAGCGGCATGAAGTAGCTGCTGCGTTCGCCGGCGCTCTCCAGGTCGAGCAGGGCCACCAGCCAGCTCGGTTTACCCTCCTGCCACAGCACGTGATCCGCGATGCGAGCGCGATCCACACCCAAGCCTTTGGCCGCATACCAGCGCTGCGTCTCGATGTAGCGCGGCAGTGTGTCCGTTTCGAACTGCAGTCGCGTCTTCTCGGCAATGCCGATGCGCCACGGAACCACGCGCTCGCGGAACAGGCTGGTCCACCCGTCGAACAACACCAGCACCGGACGCTCGTCGATCGATACGATTTGCTCGTGCCACGACGGGACTTCGGCGTCGGTGGCCAGCCTGAACCAGTAGAAGCCGTAGGCCGAGATCGTCAGCAGGTAGGGCAGATCGCCGATGGGCGGAAAGGTCGTGCGGCCCATCATTTCCACGGGCACGCGGCCTTTGAACGAGGCCAGATTGAGCTCCACGGGCTGCGCCGAACGCGACAGGTTGGCGACGCATAGGATGGTGTCTTCACCGAACTCACGCAGGTAAGCAAGGATCTTGCGATTGCCGGGCCTCAAGAACCGTCGCGACCCGCGCCCGAACGCCTGGCTGGTCTTGCGCACCGCGAGCATGCGCTTGGTCCAGCTCAGCAGCGAGCTCGGATCGCGGGACTGGGCTTCGACGTTGGTGGATTGATAGCCGTACACCGCATCCATGACGGGCGGAAGATAGAGGCGCTGCGGGTCGGCGCGCGAGAATCCGGCGTTGCGGTCCGGACTCCATTGCATGGGGGTGCGCACGCCATTGCGGTCGCCGATGAAGAAATTGTCGCCCATGCCGATTTCGTCGCCGTAATACACGATCGGCGAACCCGGCATGGACAGCAACAGGCTGTTCATGAGTTTGATGCGGTCCAGATCGTTTTCCATCAGCGGCGCCAGCCGGCGGCGGATGCCGAGATTGATGCGCGCCTGCAGATCCGACGCGTAGGTGGTGTACATGTAGTCGCGTTCCTTGCTCGTCACCATCTCCAGCGTCAATTCATCGTGATTACGCAGGAAAATCGCCCACTGGCAGCTGTCGGGGATATCCGGCGTTTGCTGCATGATCTCGATGATGGGATAACGGTCCGCCTGTGCGATGGCCATGTAGATGCGCGGCATCAGCGGAAAGTGATACGCCATGTGGCACTCGTCGCCGTCGCCGAAATATTCGCGCACGTCCTCCGGCCACTGATTGGCCTCCGCCAGCAAAAAGCGGTTTTCGTAGTGCGCATCGATCGCGGCGCGCAATTGCTTGATCACCGCGTGCGTTTCGCGCAGATTTTCGTTGTCGGTGCCCTCACGCTCGACCAGGTAGGGAATCGCATCGAGCCTGAAGCCGTCGACGCCCATGTCGAGCCAGAAACGCATGGTATGAAGTACCGCCTCCAGCACCTGCGGATTGTCGAAATTCAGATCCGGCTGATGGCTGAAAAAGCGATGCCAGTAGTACGCCTTCGCTTGGCTGTCCCAGGCCCAGTTCGACGTCTCCGTGTCGGTGAAAATGATGCGCGTTTCGAGGTATTTCTGGTCGGTGTCGCTCCACACGTAGAAGTCGCGCTGCGGGGATCCCGCGGGAGCCGCGCGTGCGGCTTGGAACCAGGGATGCTGATCCGAGGTGTGGTTGATGATAAGTTCCGTGATCACTTTCAAGCCGAGGCGATGCGCCTCGTCCAGCATCACGCGAAAATCCTCGAGGGTGCCGAACTGCGGATGAACATTCTGGTAATCGGCAATGTCGTATCCGTCGTCCTTGAGCGGCGACGGATAGAAAGGCATCAGCCAGATCGTGTTGACGCCCAAATCCCGGATATATTCGAGCTTCGACGTCAGACCCTTGAAATCGCCGATGCCGTCGTCGTTCGAATCGAAGAACGATTTGACGTTGAGCTGATAGATGACGGCGTCCTTGTACCAAAGCGCGTCATGAGCATCGAGGCCGGACACCTCGGCGGGCTCGAGAGCGGGGGATTTTGCGTCATTCATCTAGCGGTTACTAACGCTGTTCACTGGTACTGGCGGCGTTTCACAGGTAATAGTCGAAATCCTGCTCGCTGCGCACGCGCCGGCGAAGTCTGAACACGTGCGCGGGCGCGCGGTGCGGGTCCAGCATGACGTAGTTGCGCCGGCCCCGCCAGAGGTAACGCTGATCGCTCAACAGATCGTGGACCTGGTACGGTTGCTCGGCATCCAGTTTCAATGCGTCGACGTCGAGGTCCACCCACCCGGACTGGGGCTGATGCGGATCGAGATTCACCACCGTCAGGATGACATTGCCGGAAGCCGCGTCGATCTTGAGGTACGCGATCAATTGATCGTTGTCGATCTTGCAGAAGTGCAGGCCGGCATCGGATTGGAGCGCCGCATTTTCCCTGCGGATGCGGTTCACGCGTGCAATCAGGGACCAGAGGCTGTCGGACCGTTCGACGCTCCAATGCCTCAATTGATACTTCTCCGAGTCGCGGTACTCCTCGCTGCCGGGCTCGCGCGGCGCGCTTTCCAGCAATTCGTATGTCGGGCCGTATATCCCGTAATTGGCGGCGAGAGTCGCAGCGAGCACGAGCCGCGCCGCAAAAACCGTGCGCAAGCCCGACTGCAGCGTCTCGTGCAGAATGTCGGGCGTGTTCGGCCACACATTGGGACGGTAGTAATGGCGGCCCGGCCCCCGTGCAAGGTCCGTGAAATAATCCGTGAGTTCCTGCTTGCTATTGCGCCACGTGAAGTAAGTGTACGACTGCGAGAATCCCAACTTGGCAAGGGCGTGCATCAGCTTGGGGCGCGTAAACGCTTCCGCAAGAAAGATCACGTCCGGCTGGTCGCGCTTGATCGCGTTGATGATCCATTCCCAAAAACCGAAAGCCTTGGTGTGCGGATTGTCGACGCGAAAAATCCTAACCCCCTGAGCAATCCAGTAGTCGACGATGCTCTTGAGTTCATCCCATAGGGCGCGCCAGTCCACGGTTTCAAAGTCCAGGGGGTAGATATCCTGATACTTTTTGGGCGGATTCTCGGCGTACTGCACGCTGCCGTCCGGTCGATGCTTGAACCACAGCGGATGGGCCTTTACGTAGGGGTGGTCCGGCGCACACTGAAAGGCGAGGTCGAGTGCGATCTCGATGCCGAGCTCACGCGATTTCGCCAAGAGACCGCGAAACTCCTCGAGCGTGCCCAACTGCCGCAGGATGTCCTTGTGCCCGCCCTCTGCCGCACCGATCGCCCACGGACTGCCGACATCCTCGGGTGTTGCGGCCAGGGTGTTGTTGACGCCCTTGCGGTTGATGCGCCCGATCGGGTGGATGGGCGGAAAGTACAGCACGTCGAAGCCCATGTCGGCCAGGTACGGCAGCCGGGCCGCGACGTCCCGAAAAGTGCCGTGCCGGCCCGGCTCGAGGGATGCCGAACGGGGGAACATTTCATACCAGCTGCTGAAGCCCGCGCGCTTGCGGTCCGCAACGAGTTCCCGCGTCACCGTCGCCGCCAGACTGCGGTCCGCATAACGCGCGACGATGGCGGCGCGCGCGGCGTCGAGCGCCATCGCCTTCTGGGCGGCGGGGTCGGCACCCAAGTCCTCGGCGGCCGCACGCAGTTGCGCCGACCATTCGGCGAGGACTTGAGCGTCGCCGCCCTGCGCGCGCCGGCCGGCTTCGTCGATGAGCGCGCCCCCGACCTCGAGCGCCGTCCGAATATCGGCGCGGTCTTCGCGCCGTTCGAGCTCGCGCCGCCACGACTCGAAATGATCCACCCATGCCATCACCGTGTATCGGTAGCGCCCCGCCAGCGGCGGAGTGAACTCGGCGAGCCAGACGTCATTTGCGTGCGGCTTCATTTCGACTTCGTATTCGTCGCGCGCGCCGGTGCGCTGCCAGCGCAGGACCACGCGCAGCTTGTCGTGACCATCGGTGAAGCATTGCGCTTCGATTTCGACCGCTTCGCCCGCAATGCGCTTGATCGGAAAGCGGCCGCCGTCGACCGCGGGAAGGACGGCATCGATGACTGCGCGCACCCGGCCATCGGCAATCTGCGTCGTCCCGCCCGCGCCCGTGGCGTCGGCGGATGCCGCCGCCGCCGTCGCCGGCTTGTTCGCGGCGGCGACCCTGCGCTTCACCTCAGTCATGGGGTCCGCAACGCAGGATGATGGTCGCCAGCGGCGGTAGATTCAGATTGACCGATTCGAGGCGGCCTTGTGTCGTGACGGGTACGGATTCCACGCGCCCTAAGTTGCCCCAACCGGCACCGCCGTATTCCCTGGCATCGGTATTCAGAATCTCGCGCCATACACCGCGGGATGGTACGCCCACCAGAAAGTTGCGCCGCGGCACCGGCGTAAAATTGCAGATCACGAGCAACGGAGCGCCATCGCCCGGAGCCTTGCGCAGGAACGCAATGACGCTCACGTCCGCATTGCCGAGGTCCAGCCATTCGAAACCATCGGGCGAGAAATCGACCTTATGCAAAGCAGGTTCGCTGCGATAAACCCGGTTCAGATCGCGCACGAGACGCTTCACGCCGGCGTGTTCCGGCAGGTCGGACACCCACCACTCGAGTTCGCCCTCGTGCGTCCACTCGCGCCGCTGTGCAAATTCACCGCCCATGAACAACAGTTTCTTGCCCGGATGCGCCCACATATAGCCGTAAAGTGCGCGCAAGTTGGCGAATTTCTGCCAATCGTCACCCGGCATTTTACCGATCAGCGAGCCCTTCCCGTACACGACTTCGTCGTGCGACAGCGGCAGCACGAAGTTCTCGTTGAAGGCATAGATCAAGGAGAATGTCAGCTGCCCGTGGTGATATTTCCGATTGAGCGGGTCCAGCTTCATGTATTCGAGGGTGTCATGCATCCAGCCCATGTTCCATTTCAAGCCGAACCCCAGGCCGCCCACGTACGTCGGTCGCGACACCATGGGCCACGCTGTGGATTCCTCGGCAATCATCGTGACATCCGGATGGTCGCGATACACAGCCTGATTCAGGATATGCAGAAAGTCGATGGCATCGAGGTTTTGCCGCCCGCCGAACCGGTTCGGAACCCATTCGCCCTGCTTTCTCGCATAGTCGAGATACAGCATGGAGGCGACCGCATCGACCCGTAAGCCGTCGATGTGATATTTCTCGAACCAGAACAATGCGGAGGAAACCAGAAAACTACGGACCTCGTTGCGCCCGAAATTGAAAATGGCCGATTTCCATTCGGGATGAAAGCCTTGCTGCGGATCGGCGTGTTCATACAGATGCGTCCCGTCGAAGAACACGAGACCATGCTCATCGGCGGGGAAATGCGAGGGCACCCAGTCGAGAATCACGCCGATACCCTTCTGGTGAAGGAAATCGACGAAGTACATGAGGTCCTGCGGAGTGCCGTAGCGCGCAGTCGGCGCGAAGTAGCCCGTCGTTTGATAGCCCCATGATCCGTAGAAGGGATGCTCGGTCACCGGCATCAGTTCCACATGCGTGAAGCCGATTTCCTGCATGTAATCCGCCAGCGCATGGGCCAGCTCGCGGTAATTGAGAAAATTGCCGTCCTTGCGCCGCCACGAGCCCACATGCAGTTCGTAAGTCGACATCGGCGCATCCAGGCCATTGCGCGCGGCGCGCGCGGCCATCCACGCAGCGTCCTTCCAGTCGTACTCGAGCGACCAGACGCGCGAAGCGGTGGCCGGCGGGGATTCGCAATACACGCCGTACGGATCGGCCTTGTCGACTGCGTATCCGCCGACACGCGAGGTAATGCGATACTTATATGCTTGTCCGCGCAGCACCGCGGGTACTGCACCCTCCCAGATGCCGGAGCTGTCCGGCCGCGGAGCCAGGGAGTCTTCGCCCGCCTTCCAGCCGTTCCAGTCACCGATCACCGACACCTCGCCGGCATTCGGCGCCCAGACGGCGAAATGCGCCCCCGCGCCCGCCTCCAGCATGTGGCATCCGAGCTTCGAGTGCAGGTGCGAGTGAGTTCCCTCGCGGAACAGATAGACATCGTGATCGGTCAGCACAGCACGGCTGGCTCTTGATGCATTGTGCTCACCTCATTGTTAACGGGGTATCGTAAGTCACGGATGCCGCCATTCCTGTCTCCACGAGGCCGAATCTCATGTAGGACTATACTGGCGACCGCCGGTTCCTAAGGTCCTTAAGAGCAAAGGGTGGCACTTCGTGAGAGATATTAGGGCTAAGGCGGAGGGCATTTTGCTGGCCGCGGTTGTGCTGGTCGCCTGTACCTGCGGCGTATCGCTTGCCGCCGCACAGGATGATAAGGATGTTCACTGGAGTGCCGACGAGAAACCGCTCGCAGACAAGATCGACGGACTGCGCGGGCTGCCGGCCACCGGCAACAAGCTGCGATCGGCGATCTACCTGGCCGGATTGTCGACCGAAGGTGATTTTGGACACGACATGCTGCAGCAGGTGGCGGCGACCCTGGCTGCGACACTTCGCGAGCGGCCGCTGCCCTGGACGGAGCCGACAGAATCGATTCCGGCAAATTCGCCGCCGCACTGATGCCGGCGTATGCCTATCGCGCGCTTGCCCAATTGGTGCGGTACGAGAGTGTTTCAGTCTCACTGAATGGCGATGAGCACTATCGAGCCGCGATGGCGCAATTGGAGGCGGATGATCGCCGCCGAAAGCATCCGGACTTTGCGCTGAACGACCTTTCCGGCAAATCGGACGAGCCCGCGACGAAGGTTGAGCCGTTTGTTCGCAAGCACGGGCTTTCATTTCCCGTACTTCTCGATCCAACGCGGACGGTCAACGAAAAGTTTGCGATCAAGGGAATCCCGAAAACTTTTATATACGACCGGGCGGGCAACTGGGCCGCGCAGGCAATCGACATGCGAACCCAGGCACAGTTTCTGGCATTGCTGAGGAAGGCTGGGATGCAAGCGCCGCTGTAGCTCGAGCAGAAACCGCCGCGTATGTTGGTCGCACGCTATTGACTCGCGACGACATTCGGCTGGACCCTCTGTAGATCAAGTAACCGACTAGGTAACTCCCCTCACGCGCGCGCGGCCGCTGCGCGGCTATGCTACGCGGATGCAAATCCAACACCCGCTTCGCGCTGCATGGGTATGCGCACTATTGGCCGTGGGATCTGTGTCCGTCGTACGGGCCGCAGCGCCAGGTGCGGGTGGACGAGAGCTTTACGCTCCGTGCGTCACCTGCCACCAGCCCAACGCTTGGGGCTCCCCGGACGGCTCGATCCCGAATCTTGCCGGCCAGCAAAAGCGATATTTGGAGAGACAGCTCGCCGCCTTCCGGTCAGGCGTCCGAGTGGATACGGCAATGCAATTGGTGTCCGTACACCCGAAGTTCAGCAACCAACAGAACATCGAGGCGCTCGCCGGCTATTTATCGTTGCTGGACGCGAATCCCGATCCGATCAAAGGTTCGGGAGCGCATCTGCGAGTGGGACAGGAAACCTACACCCACATTTGTGCCGCCTGCCACGGTGCGGATGGGCGCGGCGAGAGCGGCAACCGTGTACCGCGCATAGCCGGACAACATTACCCCTACCTGAGGCGCCAAGTCGACGCAGCGGCAAATCTACACAGGGGCCTCGCGCCGCCTGAAATGACCAGCGCCCTTCGCGGCATGACTGATCCGCAAAAAGATGCGGTCGCTGATTATGTGGCACGCCTCGGCAGCGCAGAACCGCTGCTCGATGTGAACCGGGTCGAGGATGCCGGTAAATAGCGGCGCCCCATGGAAAAACGAGGAGTCGTTTGATGGTGCAATATTCGGGATCCATTGAAACCTTGGAGCCTGCGGCTGTTTCGCTGCTTCTGAATGCCGGCAAGGTTTTGCTGATTGACGTTCGGGAGCCCGCCGAGTACGCATCGGAGCGCATTCCCGGCGCATTTCTCTACCCGCTCTCAACCTTCGATGCCGCTGCCATACCGACGGATGGATCGCGTCGCGTGGTGTTCCATTGCGGCAGCGGCAAGAGGTCGCTCGCAGCGGCCGAGAAATATCTCGCGGCCGGCCAGCGTCGTGCGGAACACATGGGCGGAGGCATCACGGGGTGGAAAGCGGCCGGCCTGCCGGTCGTGTCGTCGAACGGTTAGCGAACCCGCGTTGCTGCGCTAAGTAGTAGGCTGCAACTCGACTTGGCGGTTGTAAGCGTGCCGCGCGCTTGCGATGCTCTCGGCCAGTGCCGCTGCGTTGGCGACCCCGGCGGCGAACTCCTCGTCGGGAATGAATTGGACAATTGATGCCGATTCCGTTTGTGGAGCAACCAATATCGGACGGAAGACCTTGGCCGGTGATCCACATTCGATCGTGCGCGTGCTCATGACATGCCTCCCGTCAGATTCAGTGCTCCACATCCGGCGTTCTAATTCACAGAATGCCAACAGCCTGCGATCGTGGCCATAAGTAATTTCCGCAATCGGCTCTGCAGCGAATTAGTAGGTAGTTGTCCTGATGGCACAGCTCGCCGCAGCGGGTGCAGGCTACAATCGACGCGATGAAAGACCGTACCGCTGCCGGACTCAAGATAGAGGAATTGCTGTGCGCCTCGGCATTTCCGCATCCCATCACACACCTGGAACTTCGCGAGACGCATATTTCCCAGGTGATCTTGACGGGCTCCGTTGCCTACAAGATCAAGAAGCCCATCAAACTTGAATTTTTGGACACTACGACACTTGCTCGCCGCCGTGTGCTGTGCGAGGAAGAGCTACGGCTCAATCGGCGCCTGGCCCCGGAACTCTACACCGGCGTCGTTGCGATTACGCAGGACGCCGATGGCGTCCACATGGGTGGGTGTGGCTCGATTGTCGAGTACGCGGTGCAAATGAAGCAATTTGATGCATCGCAGGAGTTGCCGGAACTCTTGGCCCGGGGTGAGGTCAGCCTTGGCGAAGTGACGATGCTGGCGGAGCAGTTGGCTGAATTTCATACGCATGCCGCAACCGCGCCGGCGGGCGACTTTGATTATGTTGGTCAACTGCGCAACTCCGTACTCGGCAACTTGGCGACTCTCTTGTCGCATCTCGGTTCGACTCGACAATTTCCCGAGATGGGACTGCTGGTCGACTGGACCCACGATTCCTTGCACACTTTTGCCGGGCGATTTCACAAGCGCCAGGAGGGTGGCTTCGTTCGCGAGTGCCATGGCGACCTGCATGCCCATAACATCGTGCGCTGGAAGGGCCAATTGACTCCGTTCGATTGCCTGGAGTTCGATCCCCAACTACGGTGGATCGACGTCATGAACGACGTCGCCTTTCTCGTGATGGACTTCGTTGCGCATGACCGCACGGATCTTGCTTATGGATTCCTGAGCCGCTACGTGGAGCATACGGGCGACTATGAAGGAATTCGATTGCTGCCGTTTTATGCCGTGTACCGCGCCCTGGTGCGTGCCATGGTCGATGCGCTCGGCGCCGAACAACGGCCGGCGCAGCATCAGGAGTTATTTGAGCGACTGCAGTGCAGAGTGCGCACTGCGGCAGATTTCATGCAGCCTAAGTCGCCATCGCTTTGCATCATGCACGGGCCCTCCGGGTCCGGAAAGTCTTGGTTGAGCGAACGCTTGGTGCCCCTCATTCCGGCGCTTCGCATCCGGTCCGATTTGGAACGCAAGCGGCTCGCGCGAACAAACCCGGGCAATGTCCAAGGCGCTGCGTTCCGGCAAGGCAAGTATTCAGCCGAAATGACTCGCCGTACCTATGCGCGCCTCGCTGTATGCGCGGAGAGCTGTCTGCTGGCAGGCGTCAATACCATCGTCGATGCGGCATTCTTGGACAGAGAAGACCGGCGAAGATTTCAGGAACTCGCAACGCGCTTGAGCGTTGGCTTTGTCATCGCTTCCTGCGAGGCCGGGGAAGCCGAGTTGGCGCGCCGCATCGCCGCTCGCCGGACGCAGAATGATCCGTCGGACGCGGATCCAGCCGTGCTCGACCAACAGCTTCGGCACCTGGAGCCGCTGAGTGCAGACGAACAGGCGCATGTGATTCATGTCGACTCCCTGCCGGATGCCCCGAGTAAAGCTTTATCGGCTCTGCAGGCCCGTGTCGGCAAACCCTGATCAGGGGCGCAGCTTCCCCGAATCTGCCGGGACCGCAAAGGTGATGCCGATCAGAAGCGCCATGAACTTGGCCCGGTCATTGACCGGGAGTTTGCAGGCGAGCGTCAGGGTGCCCGTCACGACGATTATCCGTAACATGGCATAACGAACCAACCTGCCTACCACCGCGATTTGCACGCGAATGAGAATCGGTCTCGATCATCATCCGGTGAATACCGCAGCGGTCACATGCGTAGTTTCCGCAACGAATGCTGCAATACCCGTCGCCGCGAAGCGGAAATTACGGTCGTCATGTGAAATTGCGCAGCCCGGTCAGGGCAAATCCTTATTGAGATTGGAGCCGGCTGCGGCAAATATGTGGCCGTCCAGCCGCAACAGATGGAGAATCACGTGATCAAGACCATTCTGATTCCCACGAGCGGAAGCTCGACCGACGCCACTGTGTTCACCACCGCACTGGCGTTGGCCCGGCCGCTGGCCGCGCATTTGGGTTTCTACCATGTGCGGCTTACGCCGGGAGAGGCGGCGGCCCGGGCGCCTCACATGGCGTTCTGCATGGGATCCGGAATAACGTCGGCGCTCGCGGATCTGCATGAAGAAGCAGATCTCCTCGCCGCAGCTGCGGCCGCTCATTTCAAGAACTTTTGCCAGCGCCATTCGATTACGGTTCGCAGCGCGCCGGGCTTCGCCGAGACGGTTTCTGCAAGCTGGTGTGAAGAAATCGACCGCCCGGCAAGCCGCTTGATGTTCCATGCCCGTCACAGCGATCTCATCGTGCTCGCCCGGCCTCAGCATGTCGACTACATGCCCAGCACGCTCATTGAGGATCTGCTGATCGGCAGCGGCCGTCCCATCGTCATCGCACCCGACTCGGCACCGGATGGCGGTATCGGCACTATTATCGTTGGCTGGAAGGAGACCCCCGAATCAGCCCGCGCCCTGACCGCGTCGCTCCCATTGCTGGAGCGTGCCAAGAAGGTCGTGCTGGTCAGCGTGACGGAAGGCGACACCGTGATGCCGCAGACGCTCAAACACCTCGTCTGGCAATTAGCGTGGCATGGGATCGCCGCTGAAGCGCGCATCGTCGAGGGCAAGGCAAGCGAGGCGCCGGGGCTGTTGGCGCGGGCGGCCGCGGAGTTCAACGCCGATTTGCTGGTGGTCGGGGGTTACGGTCACAGGCCGCTGCGCGAGCTCGTATTCGGCGGTGTTACCCAGTCGCTTATCGAAAATTCGAAGCTGCCGGTCTTCATGCTCCACTGATCACCCCGTTCCGGCTTTAATGGCCGGCCGTCAGGATTTGGCCGCACGCAACTCCGGCGGCTTCACGATCAACACATCGCACGACAGCGCGTCCAGCACGTGTTCCGCGGTATGCCCGATGAACATGCGCTTCAGCCCGGAGCGTGAGACTGCACCCATCACGACCATACCCGCTTTCAACGAACGTGCCAGCGACGGCAACTCGGTTGCCGGATCGCCGCGTAGGAAGTGCCGGCGTTTCGGCGAAACGCTATAGGAGCCGATTGCTTTGTAGAATTGTCGTCGCACACCGGCTTCATAGGCTTGTTCCTGATCGGGCGTAACCGTCAGGATGGTGGCCTCCATGACGACTCCGGGAAAAAGCGCGACCAGCGGCCGGCAAACGTGCGTCAGATGCAGCGTGCCACCCATGACGGTTGCTATCGCAGCCCCAGCTTCGACGATCTGGGCATCGAGAGACTGGGGTTTATCGTGTGCATGCAATGGATCAAGGGCGGCCAGAATGCGCGGGCTGCGCCAGGCCTTGGAACCTTTCACGATGAGCAAAGGAACGGGACTGCGCCGAATGAGTTCGAAATCCGTTTGACTCAGCAATAATCGAGCGAGACGGCTGTGCCGATGCGCCTCGATGAGGACAAGGTCCGCTTGAGACAAGCGCGCTTGCCGCAGGATGGCCTCGTGCACGGCATACCCCGTCTGAACCGCCGTTTCAACGAGCAGCTCCTCGCGTCGTAAACGATTGGCGATTAGCTCGAGGTCCGCGCGATTCTGTACGGCGACGGCGCGCACGCCTTCCGCCACCGCAGCTGCCGCATATCCGAGGGCAATTTGCGGGGTTGGAATTGAATTGAATAGCTCGAGACTCGCACCGGTTTTGTGCGCGAGGGCAGCAGCGCGACTCACCGCTTTGTTCGATCGCGCCGACGGATTGGCAACCGCCACCAATATCTTTCGGAGCTGAAACGAAGCCATGGGCAGTCTCCTCGGCTGGTTAAGCTTGACCTCCGCCGCAGCGTAACGGGCGCCGGCCGACGCCACCACTCGTGGATCTACCCGGGGAATTTCGGACTTCGCGTAGACATGAAATTTGCATTTGCTCCACGCCACTCCGCATTACGCGAATATACCTACAGCAATACTCGTATCCCTCTATCCCCGTCGGTCGCGGGTTTTGCTAGGGTGATGTTCGATCTCCTGGGACCGTTTTGCATTGGCAAGGAGTGATAAGTGAAATCGAATGGCCTCGACAGCTGTTGGGCGCTGATCCTTGCCGGTGGCGAGGGCCGCCGGCTGCGGAGCCTGACGACTACGACGGCAGGCGTGTCCATTCCAAAGCAATTCTGCTCATTACTAGGCGGATACTCGCTCCTTCACAAGGCCCTGCAGCGGGCCGAGTCCGTCGCGCCGCGTCCGCACATCTGCGCCGTCGTCGCCGCGGAGCATGAACGCTGGTGGTGCAAATCCCTACAACAGTTGCCGGCAGGCAACGTCGTCGTCCAACCGGGCAACTGCGGAACGGCAAGCGGTGTGCTGCTGCCATTATTGCAAATAATGGCCAAAGATCCGGTTGCGACCATTGTGATCCTTCCGAGCGATCATTACGTCGAGGACGAGGCGACATTGGCGCGCGCGTTGCGCGCCGCCGTGCGCGCCCTTGCCCGGCACCCCGACAAAATCATGCTCTTGGGCATTGAACCGGAAGAGCCGGACCCGGAACTCGGTTACATCGTTCCTGGTGAGACCGATGGCGAAGGCACCGCGGCGGTGTCGAAATTCGTCGAGAAGCCCGCGCCCGTCGTGGCTAGAGGTTTGATTGGCAAGGGGGCGCTTTGGAACGCCTTTATCGCTGCCGGGCGCGCGGCCGCATTGCTGTCCCTCTTCGAACGGAATGCTCCCGAACTCGTATCGGTGATGCGTCAGGCTAATCCGGTCACGCTGGAGGCGCTGTATCGTTCAACGCGGCCCATGGATTTTTCGCGCCATATCCTGTGCGGTCAGGAATCGCGCCTTCGAGTGGT
>Ga0066789_10000385_pt1 | contig 17176 bp, 12 predicted proteins | sample OrgsoiDNA2013049_FD_70960 | JGI IMG/M metagenome (GOLD analysis project Ga0066789, IMG submission 70960) | Permafrost soil microbial communities from the Arctic, to analyse light accelerated degradation of dissolved organic matter (DOM) -... | ecosystem: Environmental > Terrestrial > Soil >...
CGATTCACGGAACTCGAGCAAATGCGTAAAAAGGCGCGGCGCCTGCTTCTCAAGCACAGCCGCGAGGACAATGTCCGGTTCGACGCATTCTCGAGAGTCGCACACGTCACCGATGCCACCGACTGGCGCGTCGAGCTGCCGTTTCTGGTGTTGGCCCCGGATACGGAAGTCGAAACCGCCGCTCTGGTCCGCGCTTGCATCGAACTGGGATTGACCGTCATTCCGCGCGGCGGCGGTACCGGCTACACGGGCGGCGCGGTGCCGCTCACGCCATGGTCTGCGGTGATCAACACCGAAAAACTCGACACCTTGGGCGCCGCGGAGACGATCGCCTCGCCGGGCGTCCCCTTGGGCACCGCCAGTATTTTCTCGGCGGCCGGCGTCGTCACCAAGCGCGTGACAGAAGCGGCGGAGCGCGCCGGCTTCGTGTTCGCCGTCGACCCGACATCGGCGGACGCCTCCTGCGTGGGCGGAAACATTGCCATGAATGCCGGCGGCAAAAAGGCCGTCCTGTGGGGTACGGCAGTCGACAATCTGGCGTGGTGGCGCATGGTCGATACGGACGGCAACTGGCTCGAAGTGACGCGGCTCAATCACAACCTCGGCAAGATTCACGAGGTGCCGGTCGCGTGCTTCGAGCTCAACTGGAAGGATGGGCGCGTCCATCCCGACAAGGCCAAGATTTTGCGCAGCGAACGGCTCGATATCGAGGGCGCCGCATTTCGCAAGCTGGGACTCGGCAAGGACGTGACCGACAAATTCCTGGGCGGATTGCCGGGCGTGCAGAAGGAAGGCTGCGATGGCCTGATCACCGCGGCACGCTGGATTCTACACCGCATGCCGAAGCATATCCGCACCGTGTGTCTGGAATTCTTCGGTCAGGCGCGCGACGCGATTCCCAGCATCGTCGAGATCACGGAGTATCTCGAGTCGACCGCCAAGTCCAAGGGCGCCGTTCTCGCCGGCCTCGAACATCTGGATGAGCGCTACCTGCGCGCCGTCGGCTACAGCACCAAATCGAAGCGCGGCGCGCTGCCGAAGATGGTGCTGCTCGGCGACATCGTCGGCGAGGACGAGCCACAAGTCGCCGCCGCGACCTCGCACATCGTGCGTCTGGCGAACGCCCGCTCGGGCGAGGGCTTCATCGCCGTGAATGCCGAGGCGCGCCGCAAATTCTGGCTCGACCGCGCTCGAACCGCCGCGATTGCGAAGCACACCAACGCATTCAAGATCAACGAAGATGTCGTCATTCCGCTCGATCGATTGGGCGAGTACACCGACGCCATAGAGCGAATCAACATCGAACTGTCGATCCGCAACAAACTGGACCTGCTCGACGCTCTCGACGAATACTTCTCCGGCGAGATCAAGCCCGGCAAGACTGCGGACGTCGATATCGGACGCAGGGCGGAAGCCCGCGAGCTTCTCGCCCCGGTACGCGCCCGCTGGCAGTACCTGCAGGGCGCGATGGATACGCCATTGCCGGCGGCGCGGACGGCTCTGGACGCGCTCGGGGTCGCTCAACCGGCCGATGCGTCGGGAAGCATTTTCCATCGGCTGCAGGACCGCAGCATCCGGGTGAGCTGGAAAACCGAAGTTCTGCTCGGCCTCTCGCGCATATTCGCCGGCGCGGCTTTCAGCCAGGTGCTTGCCGAGTGCGAGGCGGTGCACAAGCGCGTCCTGCAGGGGCGCGTATTCGTCGCCCTGCACATGCACGCGGGCGACGGCAACGTGCACACGAATATTCCGGTGAACTCCGACAACTACGCCATGTTGCACACCGCGGGCCGCGCGGTGGAGCGAATCATGGGCATTGCCCGCGGCTTGGACGGCGTTATTTCCGGCGAGCATGGCATCGGCATCACCAAGCTCGAGTTTCTGACCGACGCGGAACTTGCTTCGTTTCGCGCGTACAAGCAGCGCATCGACCCCGAAGGCCGGTTCAATAAGCATAAACTCATGCCGGACAGCGATCTGCGCCGGGCCTATACCCCGAGCTTCGGGCTGCTGGGACACGAGTCCTTGATCATGCAGCATTCGGACATCAGCACGATTTCCGATGCCATCAAGGACTGCTTGCGCTGCGGCAAGTGCAAGCCGGTCTGCGCCACCCACGTGCCGCGCGCTAATTTGCTGTATTCGCCGCGGGACAAGATCCTGGCGACCTCGCTCTTGATCGAAGCGTTCCTCTACGAAGAGCAGACGCGCCGCGGCGTCTCGATCCAGCATTGGGACGAACTATCGGATGTGGCCGATCATTGCACGGTCTGCCATAAATGCGAGTCGCCCTGCCCGGTCGATATCGATTTCGGCGACGTTTCCATGGCCATGCGGGACTTGCTGCGCCGCATGGGCAAGAAGCGGTTCAACCCCGGAACCGCCGCATCGATGTTTTTCTTGAACGCGACCAACCCCCAAACTATCAAGCTGGCCCGCCTCGGCCTCATCAACTGGGGCTACAAGGCGCAGCGGTTGGCGAATCGCGCCCTCAATACTTTTGCCAGGGCGCAGACCAAGCGGCCGCCCGCGACCGAGGGCAGACCGCCGATCAAGGAACAGGTCATCCACTTCGTCAACAAGCGCATGCCAGGCGGACTGCCGAAGAAGACCGCACGCGCATTGCTCGATATCGAAGACCGCAATTATGTGCCGATCATCCGCGATCCCCTGACGACGACCGGCGAATCCGAAGCGGTGTTTTATTTCCCGGGCTGCGGCTCCGAGCGCCTGTTCTCCCAGGTAGGCCTCGCGACTCAGGCCATGTTGTGGCATGTGGGCGTGCAGACGGTGCTGCCGCCGGGCTATCTGTGCTGCGGCTACCCGCAGCGCGGCGCCGGCGAGTTCGACAAAGCTGAAAAAATCATCACGGACAACCGCGTGCTGTTCCATCGCGTTGCGAATACATTGAATTATCTCGACATCAAGACCGTGGTGGTGAGCTGCGGCACCTGCTTCGATCAACTCCAGGGATACAAGTTCGAGGAGATCTTTCCCGGCTGCAAGATCATGGACATTCACGAATTTCTCATGGAGAAAGGCGTGCGGCTCGAAAACGTCACCGGCGTGCGCTACATGTATCACGATCCGTGTCACTCGCCGATGAAGAAGCACGACCCCCTCACGGTGGTCAACGCGCTGATGAACAGCGCGCAGAACGGGCAGATCGAGAAGAACGAGCGCTGCTGCGGCGAGGCCGGCACGCTCGCGGTCAGCCGCCCGGATATATCGACGCAGGTGCGCTTTCGCAAAGAAGAAGAGGTGCGCATCGGCGTGGATCAAATCCGCGCGGACGGTCATCGCGGGGATATCAAGATACTGACGTCATGCCCCTCCTGCCTGCAGGGCCTGAAGCGCTACAACGATGACACGGACACCGACGCCGACTACGTCGTGGTGGAGATCGCCAAGAATTTGCTGGGGCCCGACTGGTTACCGCAGTACGTGCGCCGCGCCAATACCGGAGGTATCGAAAGAGTATTGGTGTGACCCGCCCGCCCTCAAAGATCACGTTTTGTGAAAACCATCACGATGTCGAATGTTGCGCCTGTGACGCCCGTTCCCTTGGACGACAAGGTCAATACTTTGCCATGTCCGGAGATTGTGCGCACGGTCGTCCCGACTACTTTGCCGCCCTTCTTCAAATCCGCCCTGACGGTGGTGCCGTTGAGCCGCTTCAACGACAGCGTATCGTAGTCTGGCGATCCCGTGATCTTGTAGTCTTTGCCGTCGTATTTGAATGTCGACTTCCCGGACGTGGCCGATCCGTCGGCCGCAACCCCGGTAAACGTCATAGCCGTGCCCTGTGCCGTCGCCGCATAGGTTCGCGTCTGAGACTTGGGCGCCGGCCCTGGAACGAATTTGGACTTCGCGGTATTCAGCGTCCATGTGCCAACGACCGGATCGGGTGTGTCGGCCGCCAAAGCCACGGAGCCAAGCCCCCCCGCGAGAACCGCTCCAATCAGAAACGCTCTTAAGGTCTTGTTCACGGTAACTCCCTTGTCGATGATTTTTTCGAGTATGCACCCTTGGAGCCTGTCTGGGTATTCCACGTGAGCCGCGGAATACCCAGACAGGCTCCTGGGCAACGCCGGCTTCAACGGGGCGTTTCATCGGGCAAGATTGTTGGTGCGCCGAATGAAGTCGGCGACGTTATCGTGCAGCAGCTTGAGCGAGGAGTCCTTGGCGTAGACCATGTGGCCCGAATCGTAGAACTTGTATTCAATGTTCGCCTGCAGACTCGCCGGAATCGGCAAGTGGCGCATCTCATACACGCCTTGATAAAACGGCGTCGCAAGATCGAAATATCCTGCGTTCAATTGAATCTTCAGGTTGGGATTGACCTTCATCGCGTTCGCAAGATCCGGCATCACATTGGATCCCTGGCGCGACGATCCCGGCTGTTGAGTTTGTCCGGGCAACAGGTGCTGGAAGTTCCAGGTCCTGAAGGTCGGGATGCTCGGCTTGAAGATCCTGCCTTCGCCATAATGCAGGTCTTTGCGCACGTAGTCGTTGAACGCGGAAACGTAGGCGGAACCGAGCGCTGCGGCTTGCGGATCGTAGTCGGCGCGCTGACTCAAGGGATCGATGTCGGGACCGGAAAACCGTGAATCGAGCCGCCCGGTGGTAATGCCGTCCTCGCTCCGCAGATTCTGGCGAAATTCGCCGCCGTCGATACGCAGGTCCGCCTTGAGGATGTACTCGACCGGAAGCCCCGTGTATTGGTGCAGCTTGTCGGCGATTGCGCCGCGTTCCGCGACGCTGAGGTCGGAACCGGCCGCGAGCGCACGGCCATAGTCCGCCATGGCGAACTGCTCTACTTCCGCAAGCAAGGCTTCGAGGTTCTTGTGCTCCGGCAGCTTCTGATGGTACCAAGCGGTTGCCGCATAGGTCGGCAGCACGGTCTGATAGGGCAGATCGACGCCGGGATTGCCGGTCGGCCGATCGGGACTTAAATCGAAGTTGAGAATTTGCGACAGCAGGATCACGCCGTTGAAATCGATCGAGCGATCCGCCTCCAGCTGGTTGACGAGCACCGCGGAGCGCGGCGTGCCGTAACTTTCGCCGAATAAATATTTGGGCGAATTCCAGCGGCCGTATTTCGACAAAAACTGGGAAATGAATTCAGCGAACGCATAGGCGTCCTGATCGACGCCGAAGAAGGCCTTTTCCTTGTCTTTGCCGGCGATGCGGCTGAAACCGGTGCCGGGTGCGTCGATGAAAACAAGGTCGGTCGCATCGAGCAGGCTCGAACCATTGCTGATGAGGGAATACGGCGCAGCCGGCGTGTGCACGTCGGTCGCAGTGACGATGCGGCGCGGCCCGAAAGCACCCATGTGCAGCCACATCGTCGAGGAGCCCGGCCCGCCGTTATATAGAAATGTCACCGGCCGGGGTCCGCCGCCGGCCTTGAAATAGGCGACGTAGAACATCGACGCTTCCGCGGCCGGATTCTTGGCTTCGGCGCCCTCCTCCGCAGCCATCGGGCTCCCCTTGTCGGTCTTCGGATCGCGGGGAACGTCGTCCCAATCCTTCGGATGCACGATGAATGTACCCGCAATCGCCTGATAGCTGATCGCCTGGCCGCCGATGGTGACGGTGCCGGTGCTGACCGTCGACTCGGGCTTGAAAGGTTCGAACTTGCCGCCGTCCGGCTTATCCGAATCGTCGGGCTTCTTGTCCGGCGAGTTCTGCGCGCCGGGCGCCGCGACCGAAGATGCGGACGCGGCCATCAACAGCGCCGCCGCTGCCCATGTCAAAAATCTGAATCGACTCATGATCTTCCTCCTAAGAATTCCTACGATTGATTTCGTTTCCTACTGTGATTGCGCGCGAGCCACTTGCGCAGTACCGCGATGCCTTCTGGAACGTGGGAGCGCCCGAATCCGACCCGCAGGCAGTTATCGGGCACAGGGCCGAGCTCCGATCGATAGATGCTCGACGGAAGCAAAAGAACGCCTGATTCCTCGACGACCCGGCGCGTGAATTCTTCAACTCCTTCCGCGCCTTTGTAACGGATGAAACCGACGCATCCGCCATCCGGTTCGCGCCAATCGAACAGATGCGCGTAGTCGGCAAAAAACGCATCGAGCACCGAGAGATTGCCGCGGACCACTTGGCGGGTCCTCTCGAGAATCCGGTCGCGCGCCTTGAGCGCGATGCGCGCCAGCACCTCGGAAGGCGCCGAATTGCAGATCGACAGGAAATGCTTGAATCGTTCGAATCGCACGAGCATTGCGCGGTCCTTGCAGGCGAGCCACCCGATCCGAAGTCCAGGAAGTCCGTAAGCCTTCGACATCACGTTGAGGGACACGGCACGCTCATAGACATCGGCCGCCTGCGGCAGCCTGAGAGCCTGATCGCGTTCGATCAGGCGGTAGACCTCGTCGCTGAAGAGCCAGATACCGCGGCCGCGGCAGATCTCGACGATCGCGTCGAAGGTGGCCCGCGGAATGAACTTTCCGGTGGGATTGTTGGGAAAGTTGATCGAGATCACCTTCGTATCGGGCCGCAGCGCGGCGCGCAGCAAATCAATATCGAGTTCCCAATCACGATCGATGTCGAGAGGTACGCCGGTGACCTCGCAAATGCCGAGCGGCACCGTTTCCGCCGCCTGGTAATTCGGCGTGACGACGATGGCATGATCAGCGGGGTCGAGCAGCACGTGCATGGCTGCATAGATCGCTTCCTCGGCGCCGGCAAAGCAGAGCAGGTGTTCGGGTCCCACCGCATCGTACGTCCGCGCTATCTCGGCGCGCAGCGCCGACGAACCGAAGGTTTCCGTGTAGCCGAGGCGTAAGTCCCCGAAGGCGGCGCGATCGTCGGGGCTCGCGAGCTCCAGGAGCTGCGCCACGGTCATGTTTTCGCCATCCGACCCGGCCAAATTGTATTTGGCGGCGAATTCCCACTTCGAGAAATAGACCTCGAGCGCGAAATCTCTCATCGGCTTCGTCTTTATGGCACGTCCCTCGATGCGACCAGACGCACCTTCCTTTGCGGGTATGGCTGATTTTTCATCGGAGTTCCTCGCGAGATACTCCGGCCTTTAAGGCCGGAGAGGTATAGCGGCGCGCATCGCGCATTTCTGTACGTTTGCGGCGTTTTTCCCGCATGTCGTGTGCACCTTCGTTGATCGTGACGTCAATGCAGCCCAAAATATCCTCGCGGCGGGACATCGCCGTCTTGCGGAAGGAATCCTCGTCCTTTGAGGGCGAGGAGGATGTCAACGTTCCCCCTTCACGACGGCCCTTAAGCTGCGGCCTTATCCAGCTTGGCCATCCGAGACATCCACAGGCTTACGCCGGCGATCATCAGGGTCACCACGGTGATGGTGATGGTTGCCAGCACGTTGATCTCAGGACTGACGCCGAGACGCACTTTCGAAAACACCACCATGGGCAGCGTGCTGCTGCCGGGTCCCGACGTGAAACTCGAGATCACCAGATCGTCCCACGACAAAGTGAAGGCCAGCAGCCATCCCGATAGGATGGCGGGGAAGATGATCGGCAGCGTGATGACGAAGAATACCTTGAGCGGGCGGGCGCCCAGATCCATGGCGGCTTCCTCGAGCGCCGTATCGAATGTCGCCAGCCGTGAATTCACGATCACGGTGACATAAGCCATTGAAAACGTCATGTGGCCGATGGTCATGGTGGTGATGCCGCGTCCGGCGGGCCAGCCGATCAGCTGCTCGAGCGCAACGAACAGCAGGAGCAGCGACAATCCGGTGATGACCTCGGGCATGACCAGCGGCGCCGTGGTCATGGCATTGAGCGTGAAGCGTCCCCTGAATTGACTGAACCGCGCCAATCCGAAGCCGGCCAGCGTGCCTAAGATCACCGAGCCCGAGGCGTTGATGACGGCAACTTTGAGGGATATCCAGGCCGCATCGAGCACCTCCTCGTTGTTGAGCAGCGCGTAGTACCACTTGAGCGTCGGCGAATTGGCCGCATCCCATACCGTCACCAACTTGGATGCGTTGAATGAGAACACCACCATCGACAGGATGGGGACGTACAGAAAAGCAAAGCCGAATCCGAGGCACGTCAAAATGAAGTACGAACTCTTATAGTTCATCGCGCACCCGCCGATTCGCGCGCCTGCACGCTCTGGTACCACATCATGAAGGGAACCAAGAGTATGAGCAGCAGAATCGCCACCGCGCTCGCCACCGGCCACGCGCGATTGGAGAAGAACTCATCCCACAGCACGCGTCCGATCATCAACGCATTGGGTCCGCCGAGCAGCGCCGGGATGACGAACTCACCCACCGCCGGGATGAACACCAGCATGGAGCCCGCCAAGATCCCGTTGCGCGACAGCGGCAGCGTGATCTTGTAAAACGCCTGCCACGGGCGGCACCCCAGATCTTCCGCGGCCTCCAGCAGCTGCCAGTCCATTTTTTCGAGGTTCGCGTACAGCGGCAGAATAAAGAACGGCAGATACGAGTAAACGATGCCGATGTACATGGCGAACGGTGTGTACAGCATCGTCAGGGGTTCGTGGATGAGCCCGAGCCACAGCAACACATTGTTGATCACGCCGTTGGCCTTCAAGAGGCCGATCCAGGCATAGACTCGCAGCAGCAGCGACGTCCAAAACGGCAAAATGACCAGCAATAGCAGCAAATTGCGAACGGCCGGTTTGGCGCGCGCGATTCCGTAGGCCATGGGATAGCCCACAGCCAGGCACAACACCGTCGAGATGAACGCAACCTTGATCGAGTTCAAGAAGGCATTGACATACAAACGGTCGGTGAACAGAAAGGCGTAGTTGTTGAAATTGAGCTTGATGGCGAGGGAGTTCTTGCCGACCCACTCCAGCAGGGGTTTGTACGGCGGTATCGCCAGATCGATGTCCGAGAAGGATATCTTCAGAACGATGACGAAGGGGACAACGAAGAACAGCAGCAGCCACATGTACGGCAGGACCACGACGAGGCCGCGGCCCGTCACGCCGACGCGACGCAAATATCCGGCTGTCCTCGAGGAACTAACGGGTCACCACCACCGGGCTGGTCGCGTCCCATGAGAGATACACCTGCTGGTCCCACGTGATGGCCTCGGCGTGACGCGAGGTATTCGGCTGCGTCACGCGCACCACCTTGCCGGTCGGCAACTTGACCAGATAGATGGACAGGTCGCCGAGATACGCGATGTCCTGCACCGCGCCCCGCACCACGTTATCGGTACCCTCCGGCGGCGCCGTGGACATGAAGATTTTCTCCGGCCGCACCGCCGCCCAAACGATGGCCTCCGGCGGCGCGCTGATTCCATGGCTGACGTAAATCGTCCCGCCCAGTTCGTCCGAAACGATTCGCACGTATTCCGGTTCGTCTTCGATGAGCTTGCCTTCGAACATGTTCACGGAACCGATGAAATCGGCCACGAATTTCGAGCTCGGAAATTCGTAGATCTCCGACGGCGTACCCGCCTGAACGATTTCGCCGTGATTCATGACGCCGATGCGGCTCGCCAGGGTCATGGCCTCCTCCTGATCGTGGGTCACGACCACGAAGGTCACACCCAGCTTGTCTTGCAGGCTGATCAGTTCAAATTGCGTGTGCTCGCGCAATTTCTTGTCGAGCGCGCCCAGGGGTTCGTCGAGCAGCAGCAGTTTCGGGCGTTTGACCAGCGAACGCGCCAGCGCCACGCGTTGACGTTGGCCGCCCGATAATTGATGCGGCTTGCGCTTCGCGAAGTCGCCGAGCTTGACCAGGTCGAGCATGGTCGCCACGCGCTCTTGGATCTCCTGCTTCGGTATGCGGTCCTGTTTCAGTCCAAAGGCAACGTTCTGCTCGACATTCATGTGCGGAAATAGGGCGTACGATTGGAACATCATGTTCACCGGCCGTTCATACGGCGGCACGCCCGTCATGTCCTCGCCGTCGATGAATATTTTCCCCGAGCTCGGCGTTTCGAATCCGCCCAACATGCGCAGCAGCGTGGTCTTGCCGCAGCCGGATGCGCCCAACAAGCAGAATATCTCGCCCTTGTAGATTTTCAGGCTGACATCATCGACCGCCTTGAAATCGCCGAACGACTTGGTGATGCGATCCACCTGCACGTAGGGACGTGCGGCCGGATCCTTCCAAGGCGCCGCTTTGACGGCCGCTCCGTTCGTCATCGCTCATTGACCCGTCTTGAATTTTTGCCAGACGCGGGTAATGGCGCGTGTCTGATCGGCCGAATCCGCCAGTTGCACCGCGAGCTTTTCCCGTTGTTCGACAGGAGGGTAAATTCCGGGGTCATCCCGGACCGCAGGATCAAGGAGCGACTGCGCCTGGGCATCGGCATTGGCATAGCGCTTGAAGTTCGATATTTCGGCGATGACTTTCGGCGTCATGATGTAGTTCAAAAAGGCATAAGCGCTGTCGGGGTGTGGCGCGTCCTTCGGTACGGCCAGCATATCGAACCACAGAATCGAGCCTTCCTTGGGTACGATGTACTTGATTTCGATGCCCTTCCCGGCCTCGCGGGCCCGGTCGCGCGCCTGCAACACGTCCCCGTTGTAGCCGACCGCGACGCAAACGTCGCCGTTGGCGAGTGCCTCAATGTATTCCGAGGAATTGATGTTGCGGATGTAGGGCCTGATCTTCGTCAGCACCGCTTCCGCCTGAACCAGATCATCCGGGCTCTGCGAGTTCGGATCCTTGCCGAGATAGCTGTAGACGGCGCGCAGCATTTCCGCGGGTGAATCAAGCACGCTGATGCCGCACTTGGCCACTTTCGAGGCCACGGCGGGGTCGAACACCATGCGCCAGCTGTCGAGCGGCGCCTTGGGCAGGAGCGCCTTGATGAGCTTTTCGTTGTAGCCGATGCCGTTGGAACCCCACATGTAGATCACGCCATGCGTGTTGCCCGGATCATGCAGCGCCACCTTCGACATGAGCAGCCCGTCCATGTACCTTAAGTTCGGCAGTCTCGATTTATCCAGCGGCAAATAAACACCGGCTTTGATCTGTCTTTCGAAGTAAGAGGCCGTGGGTACCACGACGTCGAAGCCGCTGCTGCCCGCGAGCAGCTTCGTCTCCAGCGTCTCATTGGAGTCGTAGTACGCAACGTGCACCTTGATACCGGATTGCTTCTCGAAATCCGCCAGGGTGTTCGCCGCCAAGTAATCCGACCAGATGTAGAGATTCAACTCCTTGCCGGTGGCGGAGGGAGCGGGCGTGGGGCCGGAAACGGCGCCGGATGGCGCCTTTCGGTCGCCGCAGGCACTTAAGGCCAACGCGCACCCAAGGGCCACAATCGCCATCCGACGAACGCTTAATATCACACGCTTCCCCCTTTTTTCGCGCGGCTACGGGTGTTTGCTAGTTATATCGCAGCGACACGGCGCGCGCTACACGTTCAGAAGCAGGTGCTCGCGTTCCCACGAACTGATGACTTGCGCAAACGTCTCGTACTCGGCGTCCTTGACGGCGGTATAGGCCAGCACGAAACGATCGCCGAACAAGTCCACCAACGGCTTCGACTCACGCAGCAAACGCAGTGCCTCCGCCAGGGTTCGCGGCAGGGCGATCGCCAGGTCGTAGGCACTGCCGGCGATCGGCTCGGACGGCTTCAATCCTTCGATCATTCCGAGATAGCCGCAAGCCAGCGATGCGGCGATCGCCAAATAGGGATTCGCGTCCGCGCCGCCCACCCGATTCTCGACGCGTCGCGCATCCGGGCCGGACATCGGCACGCGCAGACCCGCCGTGCGATTGTCGTAGCCCCAATGCACGTTGATGGGCGCCGACGAATGGCGGCTGATGCGCCGATAGCTGTTCACGTTCGGCGCGAACAGCGACATGGCGCCGGGCAGATATTTCTGCAATCCGGCGATATGCCCGAAGAAAAGTGCCGTGGGCGAGCCGTCGGCATTGCTGAATATGTTCTTGCGGGTCTTCATGTCGATGATGCTTTGATGCAAGTGCATGGCGCTGCCCGGCTCCTTGGCCATCGGCTTCGCCATGAACGTGGCGTACATTTTGTGCCGCAAAGCCGCCTCGCGCGCGGTGCGTTTGAACAAGAACGCCTGGTCGGCGAGGCTCATGGGATAGCCATGCAGCAGGTTGATTTCCATCTGTGCGGCGCCGGCTTCGTGGATCAGGGTGTCGATTTCGATGTCCTGGGCCTCGCAGAACGAGTACATGTCGTCGAACAAGGGATCGAATTCGTTGACCGCCGCGATGCTGTACGCCTGTCGGCCGATCTCCGGACGGCCCGAGCGGCCCACCGGCGGCTTCAGCGGATAATCGGAATCGACGTTGGGCTCCACCAAGAAAAACTCGAGCTCCGGGGCAACCACCGGTTCCCAGCCGTGAGCCTCATACAGGTCGAGGACCCGCCGCAGCACATAGCGCGGCGCCATCGTGACCGGCCGTCCGTCCCCGTAATAGCAATCGTGAATCACCTGGGCGGTCGGTTCCGCGGCCCACGGCACCACGCGGACGGTTTTCGGATCCGCCTTCAACACGATGTCGATATCCGATGGATTCATGGCGCTCTGATCGTCGGGATAATCGCCCGTCACGGTCTGCAGGAAGATCGCCTCGGGCAGGCGCATGCCCTCCTCTTCGGCAAATTTTTCGGCGGGCATGAGCTTGCCGCGGGCCACGCCGGCCATGTCCGGGATGATGGCTTCGACTTCCGAGATGCCGTGTTCTTTCAGGAATTGTTGAATCGTGCTGGCCATAAATCACCTTTCGACGATGCGCGCGCGACTGGCTTCACCAAAGGCCGCAAACAGCGCGCGAGAAAACGGATTCTTCTCGAACTGCCATTCCGGATGCCATTGCACACTCAAGGCGAATTTCGGCGCCGAGCTCACCCGGAACGCCTCGATGACCCCGTCCGGTGCACGCGCCTCGACAGCCAAATCCTTGCCCAGCGTTTGAATTCCCTGCCAATGCAGGGAATTGACTTGCAGGCGATCCTGTCCGGCGATTTTGCGCAAAGCCCCTCCAGGCTCCAGGAGAACTTCGTGAGCGGGTCCGTATTGCACGTCCAGCGACGTGGACTCATCCTCGCGGTGATCGAGGTACCCCGGCACCTCGTGCAGCCGCTGGAACAACGTGCCGCCGAAGGCAACGTTCATTTCCTGAAATCCGCGGCAAATGGCAAGCACCGGCAAACCTGAGGCGATTGCCCGCGGAATCAGCGGAAGCGTCGTAGCATCCCGATTTGGATCATGTAGCGTTCCCGGCTCACTCGCCGGTCCTCCGTAGTGGTGTGGTTCGACATTCGATGCGCTTCCCGTGAGCAATAACCCGTCGCAGACATCCAGAAGCGATGGCAAATCGATTTCGGACCCGAGAGCGGGTATGAGCACGGGCATCGCCTTCGCGCCGGCGGCGACGGCCTCGATGTACTTCTCGCCGGCCATGTGGAAATGGTGCTTTCCACATAGCCTGCGGTCGGCTGGAATTCCGATGACGGCCAAGCGAGGCATGTTTAATATATTAAACGTCCAGATGGACGATTGGGCTTCCTCAACGGCTGTATTACACCATACCCCCGGTGACTCGTCCTGTTCCAGGTGCCACAATGGGCTAAGATTTAGGCATTTCCATGACTTAGCGTCACTTTGTGCGATGCAGCAACATTGCAGTACGGACGAATAACCGGCTAGGCTCACAGGCGCCGAATCCTGTCAATAGCCACAAGATCTTAAACACTTTAGCCAAAGAGAGCCGTCTTGCGCCTGTCCTACCCACCCGCCCGTTCGTATTACGCCGCCTCCGCCGCGATCCCGGCGGCCGGTGGCACGCGCGCTGACCGCGAGACGCTGCGCGGGTCCATCGAAGCGGACGTCGCAGTGCTCGGCGGCGGCATTGCCGGGTGTTCCGCCGCATTGCATTTGGCGAAACGCGGCTACCGCGTCGCCTTGCTCGAGGCGCGTTTCGTGGGTTACGGGGCTTCCGGGCGCAGCGGCGGCCAAATTATTTTCGGACTTGCCGCAACTCAGAAGGCGCTGGCGGCCGACGTCGGCCGGGACGACGCCCGGCGCCTGTTCGATCTGTCCATCGAAGCGCTGGATCTCACACGTTCACTGATCAGCGAGCACGCCATCGATTGCGACTACCACGCAAACCATGTTCACGTCGCGGTCAAGCCGCGGCACCTCAAGGAACTGAAAGAGTGGGCGCGCGAATTGCACGAGGATTGCGACTACCCGTCCGCGCGACTGTTGAATCGCGATGAGCTGCAGGCGCATATACGCAGCGAGCGCTACCTTGGAGGGCTCATCGACCCGCGCAGCGGCCACCTGCACCCCCTCAAGTTCACTCAAGGGATGGCGCGTGCCGCCGAGTCGGCCGGCGCCAAGATCTTCGAGAACTCCGAGGTGCTGCGCTACGAGGATGGGCCGGAAGTCATCGTGCACACCGCGCAAGGGACCGTGCGCTGCGCCCATCTGGTGCTTTGTGGAAATGCCTACATCGGCAGCGTTGCACCCTCCCTGGCGCGGCGAATTTTGGGTGTGGGCACGTACATCATGGCAACGCAGCCGTTGGGGGAAGAGCGCGCGAAAGAGTTATTGCCGAGCAATGCGGCAATCGCCGACATCAACTGGATCCTGGACTATTTCCGGCGCTCGGCCGATCACCGCTTGCTGTTCGGCGGCCGCGTCAGCTACAGCGCCGTGCAGCCGCCGCGGCTTGCCGAATCCATGCTCACGCGGATGCTGCGGATATTCCCGGCGCTCGCCGATGTCAAAATCGCCTATTCGTGGGGCGGCTACCTCGACATCACCCGGAGCCGCGCGCCCAATTTTGGCCGGCTCGCAACCAATGTGTTCTATGCGCAAGGATTCTCGGGTCACGGCATGTCGCTTACCAGCCTCGCGGGAAAGCTGGTGGCCGAAGCCGTCGCCGGCACGGCAGAGCGCTTCGATGTCTTCGCGCGCATCCCGCATCGCGACTTCCCCGGGGGCCGCCTGTTGAGGCGCCCTTCGCTGATGATGGCGATGTTGTATTACCGCTTGCGCGATCTCATGTAGGCGTGCCCGGGGGGCGGTGCCGCTGCGCCCGGCGCTATTTGAGTCCCGGCTCTTCCTTGCCAAACTTCGGCACCAACGTCTGACCGGTATCGAGCAAAGTCACCGAATTCAGGCCCCCGCCGTGCGATCCGTCGCGCAGAGGACTGAAAGTCACGCTCACGCGATCACCCGGTTTGATGGACTGGCGAGTCCAACCGGCGCGCGTGAGGACGCCTGGGCTCGTGGTTTCGAACGACCATTCCTGCCCGGCGCCGCCCTCTTCCGGTTGCACGAGGACCCAAAGGATGACGTGCGGATTGGTCCACTGAAACGTCTTGACCGTGCCCTTGAACGTCAAGGTCTTGGTCGGCTCATACATCGCGAACGAATGGTGCGCCGATGCAGCCGACGCGGCGCCGAGCATGGCGGTCATGACGAATACCGCACGATTCATTTCGATTCAGATCCCACGGGAACTCCGTTGTGAAACTTGACGGGGGCGAAAATCGCATTGCCATTCTTGTCGACAGCCTCGGTGAAAGATCCCTGCGCACACACGCCCTCGGCGATGTCGTACTTCTGCGCCCGCTGGCGAAAATATTTGCGCGTGGTGCGCCAGGACTTGAACAATAATTTGCCGGCGGTAATTTCCAGATCATCCGCCAAGGTGTCGGGGCCTTGTAAGTGCAGGCGCTCGACGATGTGCATATCGCCGTTGTTCGGCACTCCCACGGCTTCATTGACCGCGAGATAAGCCTGCGGCAGCAGTGCCACGGTGTCGACCACGAGCGTGTCCTTCTCCCAACGCCCGATGGAATGGCCGTGAAAGCTGGGATCGGGATCGGCCGGATGCGGCCGGCCATCCGTGTAGATGCGGCGCAGCCGGTTCCCGTCGCCTTCGCCCAAGATGGTGACGCGTCCGGGTGTGAACAGAATCTCGAAGGCGTTGTGGGTAATCAGCATCCAGCTCGGCATGCCGGTCGGGAAACAATGATCGATGACGGGGAAGGGACGGCCGGCTTCCTCTTCGGCGTACATGTGGGTGATCTGCTTCGCAGTCTGCGCATTCCAGGGCGGCGCGTTGGTCTTCTCCTGCGCGTGTTGATCGCTGATCACCGGTGTCCAAACTCCGCTCCAATCCGGGAGCTTGGCGAGCGCCTGCCAATCTCGCATCGTCGGCGGCGGGTTGATCGGATCCTTGTCGTCGGCCATAGCGACCGCGGCGAACGAGCCGCAGAGCGCCATGGCCGCAACGAATGCGGTGCGAGTGGTGCAAATCCTCATATATCCAAAGAGTACCGTAAGCTCAAGGTAAGTTGCCAATCTTTTGAGGAGCGCACCCTCACTTGAAGCGGATCGAGAAGCAGCGATGGATCCGCGCATGGCGCTCGAAATCCTTGGGGATGGTCCGGTCGCTGATGTCCTCGACGCGCAAGTCCGCGAGCGCCGCCGCATCGAGCTTGAACCGCGTGTAGTTGGTCGAGAACACCAAGCGCCCGGACGGGCGCAGCAGCTTCAACGACCGGCGAATCATGCCGACTTGATCGCGCTGCACGTCCAGCACGCCGTCCATGCGTTTGGAATTGGAGAAAGTCGGCGGGTCCAAGAAGATCAGATCGAAGCGCGGACCTTGGGGTTCCTGCTCTTCAAGCCACTGCAGACAGTCCGCGCGATATAACTCATGCTCCGAACCGCGAAAGCCGTTGAGCAGGAGATTCTCGTGCGCCCAGTCCAGATAGGTATTCGACAGGTCGACGCCGGCGCTGCTGCGCGCTCCGCCCGCGGCGGCATACACCGTGGCGCTGCCGGTGTAGCAAAATAAATTGAGGAAATCGCCGCCCTTCGCCCACTCGCGCAACATTCCCCGCACGATCCGGTGGTCGAGAAACAGTCCGGTATCCAAATAATCGCGGAAGTTGACCCAAAATTTGAGGCCGCCTTCCTGCACGGCGTAACGTTCGCCTTGGGAGTCGCGCTTCTCGTACTGCTCGCTGCCCTTCTGCGGCTTGCGCACCCGGGAGTGGACATGAGAAATCGGCACCGCCAGCACTTCCGGAAGCACGGCCAATGCCTCGCGGCGGCGTTCCCGGGCGCTTTCTAGATTGACGGTCTTGGGGGGAGCATATTCCTGGACATAGACGTGACGCGCTGCACGTCCATAAAGGTCGATCGCGAACGCGTATTCCGGCATGTCAGCGTCGTACACGCGAAAGCA
>Ga0066789_10000388_pt1 | contig 17137 bp, 11 predicted proteins | sample OrgsoiDNA2013049_FD_70960 | JGI IMG/M metagenome (GOLD analysis project Ga0066789, IMG submission 70960) | Permafrost soil microbial communities from the Arctic, to analyse light accelerated degradation of dissolved organic matter (DOM) -... | ecosystem: Environmental > Terrestrial > Soil >...
GGGGTCGAAACCTTCGGGGTAGATGTAGTTGCCGGACTCGTCGTAGTTGGCCGCCATGCCGTACAGCGTCGGGTCGAAGTGGCTATCGGTGGCACCCGCGTCGCCGCCGGCGTTCTCGTTGGCCTGCTTCAGCGACAAGCTGATGCGCCGACGCTCGAGGTCGATGTCGATCACCTTCACGAAGATGTCGTCACCCACCTGCACGACCTGCTCGGGAATCTCGACGTGCCGCTCGGCCAACTCGGAGATGTGCACCAGACCCTCGATGCCCTCCTCGACCCGCACGAACGCACCGAACGGAACGAGCTTGGTGACCTTGCCCGGCACAACCTGGCCGATCGCGTGCGTGCGTGCGAACGCCTGCCAAGGGTCTTCCTGGGTCGACTTGAGGGAGAGCGACACACGCTCGCGGTCCATGTCGACGTCCAAGACTTCGACGGTTACCTCGTTGCCGACCTCGACCACTTCGCTCGGGTGATCGATGTGCTTCCACGACAGTTCTGACACGTGCACCAAACCGTCGACACCGCCGAGGTCGACGAACGCACCGAAGTTGACGATCGAACTGACAACGCCGCTGCGGATCTGACCCTTCTTCAGCGTGGTCAGGAACGTCTGGCGCACCTCAGACTGCGTCTGCTCGAGCCAGGCCCGGCGCGACAGCACCACGTTGTTGCGGTTCTTGTCGAGTTCGATGATCTTCGCCTCGAGCTCGCGGCCGACATACGGCTGGAGGTCGCGCACCCGGCGCATCTCGACCAGCGACGCGGGCAGGAAGCCGCGCAGACCGATGTCGAGGATCAGGCCGCCCTTGACGACCTCGATGACCGTGCCCTTGACGATGTCGTCGTTTTCCTTGATCTGCTCGATCGTGCCCCAGGCGCGCTCGTACTGTGCGCGCTTCTTGGAGAGGATCAGCCGGCCTTCCTTGTCCTCCTTCTGGAGAACGAGGGCCTCGATATGGTCGCCCACTTTGACGATGTCGTTGGGGTCGACGTCGTGCTTGATCGAGAGTTCGCGAGAGGGAATGACACCCTCGGTCTTGTAGCCGATGTCGAGCAAAACCTCATCGCGGTCGACCTTGACGATGATGCCCTCGACGATGTCGCCGTCGTTGAAGTATTTGATCGTTTCGTCGATCGCCGCCATGAAGTCGTCGGCGGATCCGATGTCATTGACCGCTACCTGCGGTGAAATATGAGGTGCGGCGCCGAGGACAGTCTCGGGTCGTACGTAGGTGCTGCTCGTCATAAGGGGGTGGGCTCCGGTCGCGGACAGAAAGTAGGCAACTGCGCGAGAGCCCGTCGTTTCAGCCGCGATACCGGCGGCCACACTGCGTCTATGAGCGCGGGAGGGGTAACCGAGGTCGACCGAAGCGATCGCGAACCTGCTCCATACCGAGGCGCACGCAGGCCCACGCGCGTCGTCTACCTTACGTGGCAGGCTACGAACCGGTCAATCCGCCTCGGACTTCCCGCGGACTACCCGCATCACCCGTCGAGAGGGCCGTCGTGAGCGCGAAACCTGGCTCGCCAGACCCAGCGGCGCCAGCTCGCCAGGCAGGCAGAGTGGCGCCGACTCACCACGCGAGCGGGGTCGGACGTCGCGACGTCGGCGCCGCCGAGACGGCGCGGGCCAATCGGAGCTGGTGGGACGCCGGCGCCGACGCGTACCAAGCCGAGCACGCCGACTTTCTCGGCGGACCCGACCAGGCGCGCTTCATCTGGGGTCCGGAAGGCCTCGATGAGGCGCTCGCCCAGCTGCTGGGCCCAACCGCAGAGCTAGCCGGACGACGGGTGCTTGAGGTCGGCTGCGGTGCGGCGCAATGTAGCCGCTGGCTGGCCGGCCAGGGAGCGAACGTCGTCGGCGTCGACATCGCGGCCAGCCAACTCGGGTACGCCCGGCGGCACTCGACCCCGGCCCAACCACAAGCTCAGGCGCCGGCGCTAACAGGTCGGCTCGATCTCCTGCTCACCGACGCCCGCACTCTTCCACTCGCGGCCAGCAGCGTCGACCTCGCCTGCAGCGCGTTCGGCGCGTTGTCGTTCGTCGCCGATGCACGCACCGTGCTGCGCGAGGTGCATCGCGTGTTGCGGCCGGGTGGCCGGTTCGCCTTCTCGGCGTCACACCCGATGCGCTGGGCCTTCCCCGACGACCCCGGGCCGGCCGGGCTCACCGTCGCGTCGTCGTACTTCGACCGCACCCCCTACGTCGAGACGGACGACGACGGGCAGCCCAGCTACGTCGAGCACCACCGCACCTTCGGCGACTGGGTCGCCGGTATCAGCGCGGCCGGGTTCGCGCTGACCAACGTGGTCGAGCCCGAGTGGCCGGCCGGCCACACCCAAAGCTGGGGCGCTTGGTCACCGCTGCGCGGACGGCTGATGCCGGGCACGGCGATCTTCGTGTGCGACAAGCCCGACGGCTAACTCACCGCCGCCGGGCTCGCCCTGGCTCCCTCTGCGGAATATCAGCTCGACGGCGAGGCGGTCAGTCTTGCCAGCGCCGACGCCACCGCAGCAGATTCCGCGGCCTGGGCCGAGGGATTCGTGCCGCCGCTGCCGCCGCCGACATCGAGGCCGCAGGTGTTTTTCAGGTAGGCGTCAACGTTCTGCTCCGCAGCCTTGACAGCCGGCGTCTCTAGCGGCGCCTCGATGCTGGGATCGACCTTGGTGAAGTCGTAGTTGGCCTTCGCGAGCCCCGTGTAGAACTGGTCAAGAGCACCAAACAAGGTCACCAAGTCAGGCTTGATGGCGCCCGGAGCCGACTTGAGCACGCTGCCCTCGATGCTCTTGAACGCCTCGACGCTGGCCTTCATCGAGTCGGCGCCGGTTCCTGTTGCGGCGGCCTGGAACGTTTTGTTGTTGACACTGGCGGCGACTTGCTGGCAGAACTTGCCGCCGCCGGTCGCCACGACCTGCGACGGTGTGTCGCTCGGCGGTGCGGCTGCGCCCGTGGACGCTGCCGCTGCGGCCGTAGCCGCTGCCGCCGTAGAAGCGCTCGCAGTCTTCTTCTTTGCCGCGCAACCGCTCAGCAAGCCCACCACGGTGAGCGCAGCAAGGCCAGCAATACCAAGGCGTTCGAAAGCTCTCGTGCTCACGTGCGTCTCCCTAGGAAAGTAGGTCTAGCCCTGCAGCCAGCCGGATGTCAACCAATCGAAAGGAGCGCGAACTCCGTCGTTTGATACACGTTTTTCTCCGATCAGTGGCCGGCGGCGTCCCACGTCGGACCGACGCCGACCGACACGTCGAGCGGCGCCCGAAGCGGATAGGCGCCGGCCATCTCGCGGCGCACCAGCACCTCGACGTCCGCCCGTTCGCCTGGGGCAATCTCGAAGACGAGTTCGTCATGCACCTGCAGCAGCATGCGCGAGGCCGCGCCCGCTGACCGCAATGCGCGGTCGACGTTGAGCATCGCCACCTTGATGATGTCGGCGGCGCTGCCCTGAATCGGCGCGTTGAGCGCCATGCGCTCGGCCATCTCGCGACGCTGCCGGTTGTCGCTGTTGAGATCAGGTAGGTAGCGACGGCGGCCCATGATGGTTTCGGTGTAGCCGTCCTGGCGAGCGCGTTCGACCACCTTGTTCAGATAGTCGCGTACGCCACCGAAGCGCTCGAAATATTCCGCCATCAAGATGCGCGCCTCGTCGGCACTGATACCGAGTTGTTGCGACAGCCCATAGGCCGAAAGTCCATACGCTAGGCCGTAATTCATGGCCTTGACCCGGTTGCGCAAGACGCCATCAACGGCATCGAGCGGCACACCGAACACGCTGGCGGCGGTGGTCGCGTGAAAGTCGAATCCTGAACCGAAGGCTTCGACGAGTGCTTCATCGCCGGAGAGATCGGCCATGATGCGCATCTCGATCTGGCTGTAGTCGGCGGTCATGAGCGATTCGAAACCGGCGCCGACGACGAAGGCCTGCCTGATGCGGCGCCCTTCAGCCGTACGGATCGGAATGTTTTGCAGGTTGGGATCAGTCGACGACAACCGACCGGTCGCCGCAACCAGCTGGTTGAACGTGGTGTGAATGCGACCGTGGCCGTCGATCATCGGGATCAGCGAATCGACGACAGTCTTCAACCGGGAAACGTCGCGGTGGTGCAACAAATGCGTGAGCAGCGGGTGATCGGTCTGGGCGAGCAGCGCTTGCAGCGCGTCGGCGTCAGTGGTGTAGCCGGTCTTGATGCGCTTGGTCTTGGGCAGCGCAAGTTCGTCGAACAGAATTTGCTGCAGTTGTTTGGGCGACCCGAGGTTGAATTCGCGGCCGATCACCTCGTACGCCGCCTGTTCGGCAGCTCGAACTGACCCGCCAAGTTCGCTCGATAGGTCTGCAAGAACCTGGAGATCGGTCGCGATGCCGACGCGCTCGACGTTGCACAAGACCTCGATGAGCGGCAGTTCGACATCGGTGAGCAACGCGGTGGCGCCACGCTCGTCAAGGTCGACATCGAGTGCGGCCGCCAGATCAAGCACAGCCCGCGCCCGCACGATCTGGTTGACGGCGTTGCTGTCTTCGTCGAGGCCGTCGAGCGACAGCTGACCGGCATCGCCACCAGCACCCTCGGCCCGCAATTCGCGGTGGAGGTATCGCAGCGCAAGGTCGCCGAGGTCGAATGACCGCTGCCCGGGCAGCGCCAAATAGGCGGCCAACGCCGTATCGCTGCTCAACCCATTCAGGCGCCACCCCTGGGCGGCAAGGGCGAGTAACGGACCCTTCGCGTCGTGCAGCGCCTTCGGCTGACCGCCGTCGGCAAGCCAATCGGCCAACGCCTTGTCGTCGGCTTCGGTCAATTGGGTCGGATCAAGGTACGCACCCGTCCCATCGGGAGCCGCCAGCGCCAGACCGGTGACGACCCCTGTGCCACGCCCCCACGTGCCCGCCACAGACAACGCAAGGCGGACGCCGGGCGGGCTGTGCTCGGCGAGCCAGCCGGCGACTTCATCGGGACCGAGCTGGCCACCCTCGACCTCGAAGCCAGCCTCGGCTTCGGGTTCAGGCGTCGACAGCGTCGCGTAGAGACGTTCGCGCAGCACTTTGAACTGCAGGGAATCGAAGACCTTGTGCACCTCTTCGCGATCCCATTGCCCGAGGTGCAGATCGTGCGGCCCAACACTCAACGGAACTTCGCGAACGAGTTCGGTGAGTTGCCGGTTGCGCATCACACTCGCCAGATGGTCGCGCAACAACCCACCGGCTTTGCCCGGCACCTCGTCGACTCGATCGACCAGCGCAGTCAGCGACCCGAACTCGCGCACCCATTTCGCCGCCGTTTTCTCACCCACGCCAGGGATATTCGGCAGGTTGTCGCTGGGGTCGCCGCGCAGCGCAGCGAAGTCGGCGTATTGCGTTGGCGTCAGACCGTAACGTTCTTCGACTGCAGCCGGCGTCATGCGGGCCATGTCGGAAACGCCCTTGCGCGGATACAAGACGGTGACGTGTTCAGTGACCAGCTGGAACGCGTCGCGATCACCGGAGCAGATCAGTACGTCGAGACCATCATGCTCGGCCTGGGTCGCCAGCGTCGCGATGACGTCGTCAGCTTCGAAACCCTCGGCCGTGACGACGGGAATCGCCAGCGCCGCGAGCACCTCTTGGATCAGGCTGACCTGACCCTTGAACGGCTCGGGCGTGGCCAGCCGATTCGCCTTGTACTCGGCAAAGGTGTCGGTGCGGAAACTGTGCCGCGAAATATCGAACGCCACTGCGATGTGGGTCGGCTTCTCGTCGCGCAGCAGATTGATGAGCATCGAGGTGAAGCCGTACACCGCGTTGGTCGGTTGGCCGGTGGTCGTAGAGAAGTTCTCGACCGGCAACGCGTAGAACGCGCGGTATGCGATCGAGTGGCCGTCGATGAGCATGAGGGTCGAGCGGGGCCCGTCGGCCCCCGCCGACGCGTGCCGATCACCGGCGGAGGAGAGGGCCACGGTGTGATCCTAGGCACGGCTGCGGACAGCACGGCCGGACAGCGGTCGGTTGAGCTAGTCAGACGTCGTGCGGCTGTTCGGCGACGGCCGATGCAATGGCCATCCGCCGAAGTGCGGCGCGCATACCGGTGCGGGCACCGAGTGGCCGCCTCGGCACCGGGTGGTCGTGACCCGGCGGATTGTGATCAAGCATCGAAATGCGCCGGCGTAGCGCCGACGCCGGCGCGACCCGGCGCATTGTCAGCGGAGTCAGCCCTAGCTGGGCGTAGAAACGGTTGGCCTCGCGGGACAGCGGCGACACGCTCACCGTGATCTGCTCGGCGCCGATCTCCTCGGCGTACGCGGCGGCAGCGCCCATCAGCGCGCGCCCAACACCCCGACGACGGTAGGGCTCTGCGACGACTGTGTATTCGACCTGCACGCACGCGCTCTCGTTCAGGGCGCCGAGCGCAACCATGGTCACCATCGCCATGCCCACCGGTTCGCCGCCGATCGAGGCGAGCAGGATGCGGCCACTCGGCCGACTCAGCAGCCGGCGCACTCGCTCTTCGATGCGGCGGTCATCGGTGAGGGCGGCCAGCCGGGCGGTGAGCGCTCCGCAGCGCTTCAACTCGCCCCACAACAACACCAGGTCGGCAACGTCGGTCTCGTCGGCTGCCCGCACCGAGATGTGAGACCGGGTCACTGTCAACTCCTCACGCAAGCCAACCGTAGGTAAAGAGTTGGCATCAGTTCGGCAAAGACTTAGCGCGGAGCGTAGCGAGATTTAGCGACAATTCGTAGGGCTTCGATCGAGAAAGATCGGGCCCACCGACAAGCCTGGCGACTGCGTACTTTTCGCCTGCGACGCCACAACTCACGCATCAACTCCCGATCGCCGATTGTCGATTTGCCGCCAACATCCGGGCTGTCCGCTTTCAGTTGTGACACTGGGTACTCCTCGGTCACTCAACGTGAAAAGACGCACTGTCGACGTCCGAAATTTCTTTCGCAACCGCTGCCACCTACCAATGCGAGCCGACGATCGCGGGGCCCCTTTGCCGTCGCTGCTGCGTCGTCGCTACGGTGTCTTCGACGAGCCCGGGTGCCAAGTAGAGAACGTCCAAGACCGGGGAAGGCTTGGACGGCGCCAACAGCGCCCGGGCTCGCTGATCAGCCCGCGCCAGTGTTGCCGCGGTTCAGTCCGCGCACCATGAGCAGCACGCTCGTTACTGCAGCGAGTCACGATCAAGTAACGGTGCTTGTCCGCTCTCAGCCCGTGTGCGAGCGTGCCAAGCAATGGCTAGGAATCGGTACTCGCCGAGCGTCGCTGTTCGGCAGGCGATCGAGCCACCCGTAGTGCCGTCGATCGCCGTGATGCAGACTGCGACTCTGCAACCAACCTCGTAGGAGGCTTCACATGCACACTCGCTCGTTCGCCAAGATCGGCGCCGTTGGGCTCGCAGGGGTACTCGCCCTCACCGCGTGCTCAAGCAGCAAGAAGAAGTCCGGCACCGGCCTGACCGGCGGCAGCACGAGCGCCGCCGCGTCGGCAGCTGGCGGCTCCACCGTCAAAATCGGATTCGAGGGCCCGCTTTCAGGCGCGAATGCACAGCTCGGCATCAACGAAGTGAACGCCGTCCAGCTCGCGGTCGATCAGGCCAACTCGGCGAACACCTTCGGCTTCAAGGTGACCCTGGTCAAGTCGGACGACGTCGGTGACCCGGCCAAGGCCCCTGCGGCCGCGACCGCACTGCAGCAAGACCCGGCGATCCTTGGCGTCATCGGCCCAAGCTTCTCCGGCGCAACGAAGGCGGTCGGGGCCTCATACGACGCGGCCAACCTCGTGCTGATCAGTCCGTCGGCCACCAACCCGACTCTGACCACACTCGGATTCAAGTCCTTCCACCGAGTCGTACCGCCTGACTCGCTCGAAGGAAAGGAAGCCGGCGACTACCTCGCGAAGAAGGCGAAGAAGGTCTTCGTCGTCGACGACTTGAGCGACTACGGCAAGGGCGCGGCCGACGCGGTCGAGACCGAGCTGAAGGCAAAGACCATCCCCACCGACCGGCAAGGCGTCGACGCCAAAACGACTGACTACAGCATCATCGCCAACCAGGTGAAGGCATCGGGTGACGACGCGCTGTTCTACGGCGGGTACGACGCCCAGGCCGCGCAGTTCGCCAAGGCGTTGAAGGCAGCGGCCTACACCGGCATCACCATGACCGGCAACGGCGGCAAGTCGTCGAAGTTCACCTCTGGAGCCGGCGACGCCGGTGACGGATGGCTGTTCTCCTGTGGTTGCCTCGACGCCACGGTCGCACCGCAGGCGAAGGCCTTCAGCGACGCGTACAACGCGGCGTTCAAGACTGATCCATCCACGTACTCGCCGGAGGCGTTCGACGCAACGAATGCGTTGCTGACGGCGATCAAGGCCGCCGGTGCGTCGCCGACGCGAGCGACCGTGTTCGCTGCGGTCAACGCGCTCGACTACAAGGGCATCACCACTCAGATCAAGTTCGAGCCGAGTGGCGAGGTGTCGGCCCAGGTCATCAACCTGTACAAGCAGGACGCCGGGAAGATCGGTTTGTTGGGCGACATCAACACTCAGAGCTGATCGACTCGGCACTGATCGACAACCAACCGATCTCGGGTAGTACGACGTGACGAAGGGGCGCCCCAGGCGAATACTGGGGCGCCCCTTCGTGCGTGATTACATTGGCCCGCACGGTGGCCGTCGTACCGCGTTCATCCGGAGGTTCGCTGCGTGAGCTACATACATCAGATCCCGGCGTACATCTTGCTGGGCCTGACTCGCGGGTCGATGTACGCGCTCATCGCGCTCGGCTACACCCTCGTCTACGGCGTGCTCCAACTGCTCAACTTCGCCCACAGTGAAGTTTTTATGTCAGGCGCGTTCGGTAGCTTCGTCGTCGTTCATGCCATCGTCGGCGACGGCAAGTCGACGCCCAGTTGGGCCGTGCCGTTCGTCATCCTCATCGGGCTGCTCTCCGGTGCCCTCACCGGTGCGTGCGTGGCGTGGGCACTCGAACGCGTCGCCTACCGAACCCTGCGAAGACGAGGGGCGCCGAAGCTCGCGTTTCTCATCAGCGCCATCGGCGCGTCCTTCTTTCTGTCACAGCTAGCCGGCAAATTGTTCAACCGCTTCAACGGAAACTCGTTTCCGCACTACTTTGATCAGAACCATCAACTGCTGCAGATTTCGAGCGCGCGTATCCAGGTCTTTGAAGTCGTCATCATCGTGTCGGCCGTCATCATGATGCTGTTCCTCGATCGACTGGTTGGGCACACCAAGCTCGGCCGTGGCATCCGCGCGGTCGCCGAAGACGCACCGACAGCCGCGTTGATGGGCGTCGACATCGACAAGACGATCTCGCGCACGTTCGTGATCGGTGGTGCGCTCGCCGGCGCGGCTGGCTTTCTTTTCGGTACGGCCTTCTCGTTCTCGAACACCGTCGGTTTCAACCAGGGCACGAAGGCGTTCGCTGCGGCCGTGCTCGGCGGCATCGGTAACATCCGCGGCGCGATGATGGGTGGCTTGCTGCTCGGTCTGGTGGAGGCCCTGATTCCGCCGATCCCCCACATCGGCATCGAATGGACCGACGTGGTTGCCTTCGTCGTCCTGGTCATGGTGTTGGTCTTCAGGCCGACCGGCCTTCTTGGCGAGCGGCTTGGGCGGGCCGCATGAATCGCGAGATGTTTGCATCGCCGATGTTCAAGCGGCTCATGGGCTGCCTTGCGGGTTCGCTCGTGCTCGCCCTGATGATCGGTCCGCAGGAAGGCACGCAAGAGGACTACGGCTACGCCTTCCGGCAGGCGATTCTGCGGCCGCGGGTATTCGTCTTCCTCGCGATCGGCGTCCTCATCTTCGTTCTCATTACCTATCGCCCGCTGATTGCGCCGTACTTCAGCCGCCCGGGGGCTCCGGGGTTATGCGTCGGGATCGTGACAGTCATCGCCGCCATGGTGTTGCTGCGGTGGGACGACACGGTCGGCGATGCCAAGTTCGGCGCGGTCAGCAGCGCCGTCGGCAATACCTCTGGCATCTCCTGGATTGCCAGCGCGTTTTTCGGCTGGCTGCACTGGACAATGCTCGGTGTCGTCGGCCTCATCGCCGCGGTCGCGGTGGCTCGTCGCCTGCCGCAGCTTGCATGGATCGCTGCCGCGCTCGCCATCATCGCGGGCATCGTCGCCTTTGTCGCGCACCACCAGGTGATCGCGTTCTCGCACGCGACCGATCACTCATTCGGTGCGTTCACCGCACTCATGGGCTATCTGTTGATCGCGGTCGCGTGCGGTGCGGCGGCTACATCGCATGAACAAGTGGCACACATGCGCGCCTCTCTCGACGCGGCGCTCGCCTGGCGGCCGGGCTTTCCGCTAGCGGCGATCGGCGCCATTGCCACCGTTATCGCGATGACCACGGCGAGCTGGTTTTCGCCGCTTCATCTCAACCTCACCCTGTCGCGTACCCACGACGCTTTCAGTGGATACGGCCTCAACCCGGTGAGCGCACAATATGTGGCCTGGCTGGGCTGGGTGTTGTTGGCCGTGGCCGCCGCCACGGCATTGGCGGCCACGTACCTTCGGCACCGCGCGATGGCGTGGGTGGCGACCGGTGTCGGGTTAATCGGCGTGCTGCTGACCGTCATCACGCTGTACGACATCAGCAAGATCGGTGCGGCGAACGACGTCGACGCTGCGACTGGGCCCTGGCAGAACCTTGGTTCGGGTGGCTGGCTGGCCTGCATGGGTCTGTCGTTGATGGCCGCTGGCGCCTTTGTAGCCGCACGATCAGGCGCGGCGCCAATTTCGCACGATGCCGCCCACGCCGCGCAGCGCGCCGGCGAATCAGAATCACCGGCCGGCTTCTCGCTGCGGTCAGCCTCGGGTGCATCAAGGAACCTGTTGCTGGTCGGCGTGATTCTTGCGCTCTTCCTGCCGCCGACAATGACGCTGTTCTGGCAAAAGGTGCTCATCAGCGAGATCGGCGTGTACGTGCTCCTGGCGATTGGCCTCAACGTCGTGGTCGGCTGGGCCGGCCTGCTCGACCTAGGCTTCATCGCGTTCTACGCGATCGGTTCGTACACGACGGCGTATCTCGTCGGGTCGCTCCCGCACAAGCCACCGGCATGGCTGCATATGACACCGTTGCTTGCCATTCCGTTCGCCATCACGATCTGTCTTATCGCCGGGGTGGCACTGGGAGCACCGACGCTACGGCTGCGCGGCGACTACCTAGCGATCGTCACGCTTGGCTTCGGTGAAATTATTCGCATCACCGCGATCAACAACCCAGGCAACATCACCAACTCGACTCGTGGGCCGTCACCGGCGGTGACGCATCCGTCGATTCGGCTCGGGCCATTGCACATCAAGTGGGGCCAGAACAATCTGCAGTACTGGTACCTGTTGCTTGCGCTGCTCGTGATCGTCGTCATCTTGTTCTACCGGCTCGAGGGTTCACGCCTTGGTCGGGCGTGGGCGGCGATCCGCGAAGACGAGGTGGCCGCGCAGGCGAGCGGCATCAACACGCCGCGGGTGAAGCTGCTCGCGTTCGCCATCGGCGCTTCGACATCGGGCTTGGCCGGCGTCTTCTTCGCCAGCCAAATTGGGTATTTCAACCCTGACAACTTCTTGTTGGACAACTCGATTTTGGTCGTGGCGTACGTGGTGTTCGGCGGCATGGGGTCGTTGCCTGGCGCGATGGCGGGCGCGGCTGTGCTGACCTGGATGCCGGAGTTCTTGAAAGACCAGGTACCTGCCAACGACCGCCAGATGTGGATCGGTGCCCTGGTGCTGTTGATGATGATCTTCCGGCCAGCTGGACTGATCCCGGCTAAGCGGCGCAAGGCCGAACTCACCGGCATGGGTGCGCCGTTGTCGGCCGAGACTCATGCCGTCGCGGCGAGCGAAGGGATGTGACCATGTCGGTCGCGCCTGCTACCCCCGCTTCGCCCACCCGCGACGTCGTGTTCGACGTGCAGAACGTGACGCTTCGATTCGGTGGAGTGACCAGCCTCAACGACGTCTCGCTGCGCATGTACCGGGGTGAGATCCTGGCGATCATCGGGCCGAACGGTGCCGGCAAGACATCTCTGTTCAACTCCTTGACTGGCGTCTACACACCGCAAGAGGGCTCGATCATGTTGTCGGGCCGCCCTGGCGACCCGCCGCAAAACGTGCTGGGCCGCAAGACGCACGTCGTCAACCACCTCGGCGTCGGCCGTACCTTCCAGAACATCCGGTTGTTTCCGGCTCTCACCGCCCTCGAAAATGTGCAAGTCGGCATCGAGGCCCGGCAGCGATCGGGCCCGCTGGCGGCCATGTTCGGCATGCCGTGGCAGCGTCGTGAGCAACGCGAAAGCACCGAAGGGGCGTACGAGCTGCTGGCCGCGGTCGGCATGCCCGATCGCGCGAACGAGCTCGCCGGGTCATTGCCGTACGGCGAGCAGCGGCGGCTCGAGATCGCCCGCGCGCTCGGCACCAACCCAGGCGTGCTGTTGCTCGACGAGCCGGCCGCCGGTACGAACCCGGTTGAGAAGCGCGAACTCGCACAGCTCATTCAACGCATCAACTCCGAGCGGCAGATCAGCGTGCTGCTCATCGAACATGACATGAAACTCGTCATGTCGGTTGCCGATCGCATCATCGTGCTGAACTTCGGCGAGAAGATCGCTGAAGGGCCGCCGAAAGCGATCCAGCGCGATCCGATCGTCATCGCGGCTTACCTTGGGACGTCCGCAGAAGAGGCGGCAGAACAGGCCGCGGGAGCACCTGAAATCAATCTGATCGAAGGAATCGGTGATTCCGATGCCTGATGCACAGCCGTTACTCCAGGTTGACGACATCGAGGTACGGTACGGCGCGATTAGCGCGCTGAAGGGCATCAGCTTCCGGGCCGACGCGGGTGAGATTGTGGCGCTACTCGGTGCCAACGGCGCGGGCAAGACCACCACCCAGAAGACGGTGTCGGGCATGTTGCGGCCCACTCGGGGTTCGATCACGTTTGACGGCCGTCGCATTGACGGCATCCCCGCGCACGAGCTCGTCGGCCTCGGCATTTGCCACGTGCCAGAGGGTCGGCACGTATTTCCGCGCATGACCGTAGCCGAAAATCTCGACATGGGCTCCTTTCGATTTCGGCACGCCGACCAAGGCGATCTTGAGATGGTGCTTACGCTGTTTCCTCGACTCAAAGAGCGATTCGGCCAGCAGGCCGGCACGTTGTCGGGTGGCGAGCAGCAGATGCTGGCGATCGGGCGAGCACTCATGGGCAAGCCTCGGTTGTTGTTGCTCGATGAACCCTCGATGGGCCTCGCCCCGATGATCGTCGATCAGATCTTCCGCATCATCCGGCAGATCAACGAGACCGGCGTGACCGTCGTCCTGGTCGAACAGAACGCGGCACAGGCGCTGCATCTCGCCGCGCGCGGCTACGTGCTGGAAACGGGCACGATCGTGCTCGAAGGCACCGGCCGCGATCTGCTCGCCGACGACCGGGTGCGTGCGGCTTATCTCGGTGAAGAGCTGACGGCCTGACCGCCGGTGTCGGCCGCCAGCAGTTGCTCGGCGACAGCGCGCATCGACACCCGTTGGTCCATGGCGGCCCGCTGGATCCAGCGGAATGCGTCGGGTTCGCTGAGCTGCTGCGTGGTCTGAAGCACACCCTTGGCGCGATCGATCAACTTGCGGGTTTCGAGTCGATCGGTGAGATCGGCAACTTCAGCTTCGAGAGCCGCGACCTCGGCATAGCGACTGAGCGCCATCTCGATGGCCGGAAGAAGTTCGGTCGAACTGAACGGCTTCACGAGGTAGGCCATCGCGCCGGCGTCACGAGCCCGCTCGACGAGCTCACGTTGCGAGAATGCAGTGAGGATGATCACCGGCGCGATGCGGGCGGCTGCGATGCGGCGGGCCGCTGAGATGCCATCGAGCACCGGCATCTTGACGTCGAGAATCACCAGATCCGGCCGCAGCTCCTCGGCCAGGGCGACCGCTCGCTCGCCATCGCTCGCGTCGCCGACGACGTCGTAACCCAACTCGCCGAGCGTCTCGTTGAGATCAAGCCGAATCAACGCTTCGTCCTCGGCGATGACGACCCTCTTGCGCGCAGGGGTGGTCGGTTCGACCGATGCTGCGGCCGACGACCGAGAGGGCGGCGAAACGGACGGCGTCGGCGTGGCTCGTCGAGCCGCCGCGACGTCTGCCGGCGTCGGCACTGGCCGCTTCACGTCGTCGTCCCGCACGCAGCCAGCCTAGCCGGACCGATAGATTGGCTCGCGTTCGCCGCAAGCCGGGAAGCCCGGCGGCAGCCCCGGTAGCCCAACGGCAGAGGCAATGGTCTCAAACACCATCCAGTGTCGGTTCGAATCCGACCCGGGGTACGGGTCGATTCGAAGCCGATTCATGTGGCGGGCGGTTCGAATCCGACCCGGGGTACTTGCGGCGCTAGTGGTAGGCGGGCACGTCGATTTCGAGCGTGTCGCCGATGCGGTGCACGCGCAGCGTGTTGGTCGACCCAGAGACACCTGGTGGACTGCCGGCCACGATGACGACGAGCTCGCCCTGCTGGCAACGTTCGAGGTCGAGCAGCGCCCGGTCGACTTGCTTGATCATCTGGTCCGTGTGCGAGACGGGCGCGACCAGAAACGTCTCGACACCCCACGTGAGGGCGAGCTGGCTGCGGGTCGACGCGTCGGGGGTGAAGGCAAGCAAGGGAATCGCGGACCGGTACCGCGACAGCCGCCGAGCGCTGTCGCCGGTTTGGGTAAACGCCACGAGATAACGAGCGCCCAGGTCGTCGCCAACTTGAACCGCGGCATGCCCAATCGCACCGCCGGTCGTGCGTTCCTGGCCGACGATGCTGGCAATGGAGGCGAGGGCTTCGTCCTCAACCGTGCGGATGATGCGCGCCATCGTCGCAACCGCGAGTGACGGATGGATGCCGACGCTCGTCTCCCCCGACAGCATCAACGCGTCGGCGCCGTCGAGTACCGCGTTCGCGCAGTCAGACACTTCGGCACGCGTCGGCCGCGACGCGCCAATCATCGTCTCGAGCATCTGGGTGGCGACGATGACCGGCTTCGAATGTGCGCGCGCAAGGGCGATCGCGCGCTTCTGCACGATCGGCACCTGCTCGAGCGGCATCTCGACGCCGAGATCGCCGCGGGCGATCATGAAGCCGTCGAACGCCGCCATGATCTCGTCAAGCCGATCAACCGCCTGTGGCTTCTCGATCTTCGCGATGACCGGAACGCGCCGGCCCTCGTCGTCCATAATTTTTGCGACCGCTTCGAAGTCGTCGGCCGATCGCACGAACGAGAGCGCAATCATGTCGGCGCCAATGCGCAGACCCCAGCGCAGATCGTCGACGTCCTTCTCGCTCATGGCTGGCACCGACAACGCGGCGCCTGGGACGTTGATGCCCTTGTGATCGGAGATCGTGCCGCCCTCGATCACGGTGGTACGCACCCGTGGTCCGTCGACTGCCTTGACCTCGAGGCACACCCGACCGTCGTCGATCAAAATGCGCAAGCCAGGGCGGACGTCGCCGGGCAGGCCTCCGTACGTCGTCGACGCGAGTACTTTGCTGCCGGGAACTGCGTCGGTAGTGATCGTGAATTCGTCACCAGCGACGAGGGTGACCGGACCACTCGCGAGGCGGCCGAGGCGGATCTTCGGACCCTGCAGGTCGACCATGATGCCGACCGCGCGACCGCTCTCGTCAGCGGCCTCCCGCACCAGTCGGTAGACCTGCTCGTGGTCGGCGTGGGTGCCGTGGCTGAGGTTGAGGCGGGCTACGTCCATGCCGGCCTCGACCAGCGACCGGATCGACTCGGCGGAGTAGGTCGCCGGGCCTAGCGTGCAGACGATTTTGGCGCGCCGACTCATGTGCTCAGCTTAGGTCCGGGCATACGGCCAGTGTCTCGCGGCACGCGGCCGGAAGCGGTTACGGAGCGGTAAACCCTGATCGAACTACGCCGGACGCCCGCGGCGACGCGTCAGGCCACCAGGCCCTACGGTTTCGGTCGTGATCGCAATCGGTAGCCGCCGGCGCGGCCAGCCGGCTCCGCCGCGCAGTGTCTTCGAGGCGCTTGTCGATCCTGATCGAGATCCCAACCGACCCTGGTTGAGATTGCTGGACGACGAGCAGCGTCCGCGTGTCCTGCGCAGTGAGGAGCCAACCACTCTCGCGTGGTCCTCACTTTGGGCCAAGAGGCCGGACGCGGTGGTCGAATTCGAGCTTGCGGCCGATCCCGGCGGCGGCACGTCACTTCGATGGACCTTGTACGTGGATGAGCCGCTCCCCGCTGACCCACTGATCGGGCACCTGCGCAAGCGGCTGAATGAACTGATCAACGCCGATCTGCGGTCGACGTTCGGCCAGTAACGGCGACCCGACATCATGGCGCCGACGTCCAATCTCGGTTGAACCAGCGCGCAACTCGGTCTTGGCCGAATGCGTGCTTGTCGGCGGCCAACTCCGACGACGGACCTACCAGCACTCCTGCGGGCGCCTGCCCGCCAAGAAAGGTCACGTCGACCTTGGCGACCATGTCGTGGCCGAATTCCAGGTAGCAGATCCCCCGGCCGTCATAGGTCCTCGTCGTCGACGAACCTCGCAACACAGCGCTGATCTGCGCGGCAACGACGACGGCTTGTCCTTCCGCGAAGACGCCCGCCTTCGGAGTGCCGACGCTCGTCACGTCACCGACGGCGTAAACACCTGGGAACCGCGTCTGCAGCGTCAACGAGTCGACCGGAATCCAACCGTCGACCGTCAGGCCAGCCGCCCCCACAACCGCGGGCGCGCGATGCACTGGCACCCCGAGAAAGAGGTCGTACGGCAGCTCCGTGTCGTCGCTCAGCATCGCCACCTTCCGTGCGGGATCGAGGCCGCGCACGGTGCGCCCCGGGTGCCAGACGATGCCGCGACGAGCGAACTCCGCGAGGATCGCCGCCGACGCATCTGGCGATGGAGGTATGGGCACGCCAAACGGCATCACCAGCGAAATCTCCGACAGGTCGAGAAGCTCTCGAGCGCCCAGGTAGTCGTGCAGCAACAGCGCCGTCTCACTCGGCGCCGGCGGACACTTGAACGGTGTCGACGTCACGCCGACGACCACCCGGCCGCCGGCAAATCGGTCGAGCACGTCCGCGACCGCCACCGCGCCGGCCAAGCTGTAGAACTCGTGGCCACCCTCGA
>Ga0066789_10000389_pt1 | contig 17083 bp, 12 predicted proteins | sample OrgsoiDNA2013049_FD_70960 | JGI IMG/M metagenome (GOLD analysis project Ga0066789, IMG submission 70960) | Permafrost soil microbial communities from the Arctic, to analyse light accelerated degradation of dissolved organic matter (DOM) -... | ecosystem: Environmental > Terrestrial > Soil >...
CACCGGCGCCGCCTCCACCAGCGGAATCTCCGCCCCGACGATAGGCCGCAGCCCGGCCTTGCGCGCCGCCGAGAAGAAGCGCGGAGCACTGTAGAGCCCGCCAACATCCGCCAATGCCAATGTGCTGTTCCCGCTTTCGACAGCGGCCGCCACCAAGTCTTCGGGCAGCGACGCTCCGTCGAGAAAGCTGAAGGCCGACCGGCAGCGAAGCTCGACATAATCAGTCGTAATAGCCATCGAGGTACCACTTGCTGGTTTCGCGATCCTTGTGGATGCGATAAAGCGCTCCGTCGCTGGCGTGCACGTCCCAATACTCGCGACAGAAGCCGCCGCCGGCCCACCATTCGCCGCTCATGCGGTACGGCCCGGCGGCCGTCACGATGTGTGCCGTGGTTTCTTTGCCGCGCAAGGCCTCGGGCCCAGTGGGGCCGATGAGCACTTCCAGATCGCGCGGCGGGCGAAAGCGGTGAATCGCGAGCATGCCAGTCGTATGACTTTCATCGTTTGCTTCCTTTCGCACCGATGCTGTCGGCACGGATGCCGGCGCCGGCTGCACCGCCACGGCTTCTTCCCGCCAACTGTCGACCAGCAGCGGGAGGCCAACATGTTCGGGCCCGACCAGCGCCGACAGTCGCGCCACCGTCGCGGCCCAGCGTTCGGGCGCAGGACCGGCGCGGCTAAACATATCGAGCTGGGTTGCGCGCACCCGTGCCGGCCGCAGCATGGCGGTCATGCCCACCACGCCGCGATCGGGTGGCCGTCGTTCCAGATCCAAAAGCACCAACTGCAGCAACGTGCTGGTCTCGCGCGTGGGACTTTGCACCGGCACCTCGCGCACGTCGAAACCCCGCGGCTCCAGCTTGAGGCGCAAGGTCAGCCCCGCACACGCTAGACTTCGGCACTCGAGTCGTTGCAAGGCCCGATCGAGCAGCGCCTGCAACAAGAACGACAGCGGCTCCAGCGAGTCGACGCTGTAGTCGAGATCGATCCCTTCCTCGATGGCGTCGGCCGGCGGCTGCGGCAGGAACGGCTCGTCGCTTTGGCCGTTTGCCAGCCGAGCAAGTTGCGCGCCCTTCGCGCCGAGGCGTAGCGAGACATCGGGAATCGGCAAGCGCGCCAAATCGCCGACTGTCTTCAATCCCCACTGAGTGAGCGCTTGCCGCGTTTCTTCGCCCGGGCCCAGCACGTCCAGCGCCGCCGCACCCAGCATCGCCTTCGCCTGTTTCGGCGCCTCGGGAATCAGCACCGTGTCGCCCATGCGCGTGCCCACACGAGCAAGCCCTTTATTGGAAGCCACGGCCACGCGCACGAACAAGCCGAGGCGCGCAGCACGGCTTTGAATGGCTTGCGCGACAGTTTTTTCAGTGGCGTAAAGCGAGCCCAAATCGCCCACTTCGAAAAACACGCGCTCGGGCTCGGCGTCGATGCGCGCCGCGAAACCAAGCCCGAGATCTTGCAGCGCTGCCTCGGCCGCCTCCACGTCGGCAGGCTGCGCTTGCAGGATGCGCACCCCCGGCACGCGCGCGCGGGCTTGGGTGACAGTCATGCCCACGACCGTGCCCATAGCCCGCGCGCTGCGATTAAGCGCCAGAATCAAAGCGCGTCCGCCAGGACCCGCTGCGAGCGCAATGGGCGCCTCGCGCTCGTGCGCCTCGGCTAGGCCGCGCAGCACGGACTGCAAAGCGATCTGCGGAGCGTAAGCACAGGCGATGCGCACGACATTCCCCGAAAATCACGCGGGCGTCCTTTGTGCGGCCAACTGTGCGACCGACGGTGCGGCTGATGACGACGAGCTGCCCGGCTGGCAAAAAAACAACGCGCACTCGACGACGCTCAGGGGCCCGTGCCGGCCGCGAGAAACGCAAGCCGAGCTGCGAATGCCGGTGACCAGCGGTGGCCGAAAGCGTTCGCGCCGGTCATCGAGCCCGGCATCGAAGCCGAAATCGACGCTGCGTTGGCGAAGCTCGAGCGACATAGCCGAGCACGTGCCGGCCAGTGGAAAGCGCGCCGTCAAGAGCACCGCCGTGCCTTGCTTCTCGGCGACGTTGCGCAGGCGAATCCAGCCCGCGGTAGGCAAACGCGGCGGATAGTCGCCCAGGTCCAGACCCACTAGCTCGAAGCCGCCAGCCGACACGATTAGCTCGGCAGCCTTGAACGTCTGATTCGGCTGCGCGCATACCCACAGCAATTGCCGCAGCGGAATGCCGGCCTGCTCCGCGCGACGCGGATCGAAGGCCGACTCGGTATCCACCAGCGCCGCCACGGCGCCTCGTTGCAAGGCCGCCGCGAGCGAGGCATAGAGAATCGAGGTTCGTCCCGATGAACGCGGCCCGTGCACCTCATTCAAAGCGCCAAGCTGCCAGCCGCCGCCGAGCAGCTCGTTCAGCGTCGGCCACGGCGTTGGAACATGACCGCGCTTGGTTTCCAGCTTGTGGGCAGGAACCAAAAAGGCAGAGAGCTGTTCGAGCGCGGTCGCGGTCACCCAGAAAGGGTACCTGAACCCATGTTCAGGTCAAGGCACAGCGCGCCTCCTGGCCGTTTGTTTTGTACGATCTAGCGGTAGAACCTGACGTCATCAATCGTGACGTTCGCCGTGCACGGCGGCGTGGCGCTACCGTCGTTCGCCGCCACAGGAACGATGAACTGCCACAACGTGAAGATCAGCTTGGTGGCGTCAATCGGCGTGGGTGGGTTGCCCTGAATGTCGGGGCTGGTGAATGGCAACTTGATCGTCTTCGGAGTCGAGCTCAAATCGGCGGCTGCGATCCTGTGCTGTGGCACATAGGCGCCGGCCGGTCCAGCCGAGAACGTCCAGCTCAATGTGACATCTTCATGTTCGACGTCGCCGGTGCCGTACGTGAGGGAGCAGCCAGAGAAAGAGCCGCTGATGGTGAATTGAACACCCGAAAATGCGCTGGCGTCGATGCAGCTATTGAACTGGAATATCGTGCCCAGTAGTTGCGGACGCGAAGTTGCCGGAGCATTGATCTTGATAGTGAGATTGCCTCCAGCCGTCGTGTGGTTGAAGGATCCGGCATCGGCGGGCCCCGGAATTGAGTAGCTGACAATCTTGCCTGGCACTGGTTCCTGGGAATCCCCTGACGCAGAAAACTTCGCGACCAGACCACCGGCTGGCGCCGCCGACGTGCTGGACGGCGTGCAAAGACCGCGAGAGTGCTGGGCTTGGCTATCGGCGGTGCTTGCCACACTGGCTGGCGACTCGGTGGTTCCGCCGGTTCCACTGGTGGCGCATCCGGCAGCAAATCCGAAGGTGCTGAAAAGAGCGATGGGAAAGAGGTGGCGTTGCATGGTGGCTTGCTCCTTGGTTAGGGTTCTTGGGCGACCTTCAACCTCGCCGGGTTGCAACAGCCAGGCCAGGGAAGCGGCCCGTCCAAAACTGCCCGTAGAATCTGGGCCATTGCTACACCTTTGCTATCCCATGTTCACCTCTCGCGAGGCACGAAGGCTTCGTCGGACGTTGTGTCGGACGTCCGTCGGACGTCCGTGGCCGGCGTAGATACGGACTTCTCTTTAGAACCACGGTGCATCGACAGCACTTCGCATGCACTGGGCGGACCCGTGGAAGACTCGAAATTAAGCGATGCAGACGACCGCTGGCGAAAAACAAACGATGCTAGGGTAGGATGCGATTTCGCGGTTTGCCGACAGGCGGCGCTGCTCGCGGAATCAACCAGAGATACCCAAATGGCGCTGCTACTATGCGTGATCTTCTTCTTCTCCGGGGCTGCTGGCGTCTTGTTCGAGACCCTGTGGTTTCGCGTCGCCGGCCTCACCCTCGGCAACAGCTTTTCAGCCTCCAGCATCGTTTTGGCAAGCTTCATGGCGGGGCTCGCCGCGGGCAACGCACTCGCGGCCCGCTATGGCAGGCGTCTGCGGCGGCCGCTGCAGCTCTATGCCATCATCGAAGTCATCGTCGGGCTCACTGGCATCGCGATCGTCGTACTGCTGCCACCCTTGAGCCCGACTCTCGGACGGCTTTTCGCGCACGCGCTCGCGCAGACCTGGCTCGTGAACCTTCTGCGCCTGACGGTGGCTTTCTCCTTGATGCTCGTGCCTGCGACCGCAATGGGTTTCACGCTACCGCTACTTGCCAAAGCCGTCACGAGCATCGATCTCAACTTCGGGCGTGTGCTGGGGCGGCTGTACGGTTGGAACACACTCGGAGGAATGGTCGGCGCTGTGTGTGTCGAGCTGTGGCTCATCGGGTCGTTGGGCCAGCGCGGGACGGCGCTGGCCGCCGGTGGGCTCAACTTGATGGCTGCGGCAGTAGCGCTGCTGCTGGAGCGGCGCCAGAGCGCGAGCATAACGACAGCGCCCGAGGCATCGAGCACACAGCCGCTCAGCATGCGGTCCTGGCGCCTCCTAGCAGCCGCGTTTCTTGCAGGCGCCACGCTCCTGGCGCTTGAGGTCGTCTGGTTCCGTTTCCTGCAGTTGTTCGTCTTCGGGACCAGCTTCATTTTTGCCGCGATGCTGGCCGCTATTCTGCTGGGCATCGGTGCTGGCGGCGTGATCGCTGCGATCTGGCTGGGCCGCGATCCACACGCGCAACGCTTCGCCCCCCTCGTCGCGCTGGCGGCCGGAATCGCGGTGGAGCTGTCTTACACCACCTTCGAACCTGGGGTTGGTCATGAGGTGTACATCACCGGCAACACTGTTGCGGCGTTGTCACTATTTCTCCGCCTAATGCTGCCTGCCTCCTTGCTGTCCGGCGTACTTTTCACACTGCTCGGGACCGCGCAGAGGCAGGAGTGCGGCGAGGCGGCCGAGGCGGCTGGCAGTCTCACTTTCGCCAATACGTTGGGCGGCATGGTCGGTTCGTTGCTAGCGGGCTTCATCCTACTACCCCACCTCGGTATGGAAAACGCGCTGTTCGCGTCGATGCTGAGCTATGGGTTAGTTGCCTGCTTGGCCGCGGTCCTTCCCGTGGCCAAGCAGGCGCATCGGTATCGCCAAATGGCTGTGGTCGTGGGATTCGCGCTCTTCGCACTGGCCGGCGCGCTCTATCCTTTCGGCTTGATGGGGCGGCGTTTCATACCGTCAATCACTGCACGCTACACCTCGGCAAGCTCGAAGATCCTCGCAGTACACGAGGGGACGACTGAGACGGTCCTATACTTAGAGTCTTCGTTCCGCGGCCAACCACTCCATCATCGATTGATGACCAACGGACATTCGATGTCCGCGACGACATTCAGAGGCCTGCGCTACATGAAGATGTACGCGTACTGGGCATTGGCGGTCAATCCGAGCGCGAGCAAAGCGTTGCTGATCAGCTACGGCATTGGCAGCACGGCCAAGGCCCTGACCGATACGCGGCAGCTCGAGTCTATCGACGTGGTAGACATCTCGCCCGATATTCTCAAGCTTGGTCCACTCGCCTTTCCATCGACACGGCCGCCGCTCGACGATCCGCGCGTACGCGTGCATGTCGAGGATGGTCGCTTCTTCTTACAGACCACCGACGAGAGATTCGATCTGATCACGGCTGAGCCACCTCCACTGCGCGGCGCCGGAATCAACAGCCTGTACTCGCGCGAGTATTTTCAGCTTGTTCGCGACCGCCTGCGCGACGGCGGTGTCGTAACCTACTGGCTACCGGTGAATCAGCTGTGGCTCTCAGAGACCAAGGCTATCATGCGCGGGTTTTGCGATGCGTTTCCGGACTGCACTCTGTGGAGCGGCGCCGGGCTGCAATGGATGCTGGCTGGCACGCGCGGCGCGCGCGGCCCTGTCTCTGAAGAGCAATTCAGTGCGCAGTGGCACGATTCTGTCGTCGCTCCCGAGCTGGCCGATCTGGGCTTTGAATCACCGGAATCGCTTGGCGCCACGTTCCTCGCAGACCCCGTAACGCTCGGGGAATGGACCCAGGGCTCCCCTCCCCTCGATGACGACCACCCTGGCCGAATACTCGCGCGCTACCCGCCCGAAGAAAATGGAGATCCGATCTACCGGTCCTGGATGGAGCCCCGAGCGATACGCGAGCGTTTCGAGTCGAGCGTGTTCATCCGAGATATCTGGCCTCCGGAGCTGCGCCGCCGGACCGCGGAGCACTTCGCGCCGCAGGCGGTTTTCGACGATCTGTGCGTCTGGAGGCGCCTGAACCCTATTCAGGCCCTGCACGGCGTACTTACCCTTTCCTCGCTGCACACGCTCCCCCTGCTCTTGATGGGCACCGAGCCGGCCGTTCAGCGCATCGCTGTGCCGCTCTACGACGCAGGGTCGCGGGATGCTGACCTCGAATTCGAGATCGGTGCGCGGGCCATGTCGGAGCGTGACTACGAAGGGGCTGCTCAGCACCTGGCGCTCGTCACGGGAGCGTCCGACAACCTGAGGGCTCGGTTTCTAAGGACACTTGCGCTAGCCTTGCAGGGAAAAGACGTAGAGGCTGCCGAATGTCTCAACTCGGTCGATCTCAGCGGGTTGGCGAAGGTTGACTCATACCTTGCCCGCTGGCTCAATCACTTTCTGCAAAACAAACAGCATCAGTCCGGCAATGCGGGCGACGTCCACCAAACTCCACCTTCGCCACTATAGGTAGCCGGAACATACCAGCTACCTCAGGCTCTGGCGGCGCTGGCAAAAGCGGGGTTGTCAGAAGGGTCGGAAAGACTCTTCCATGGATTCGCGCGTACAGCGCGGCGGTCTAGGTTCCGTCATCCGGTCGCGGGTAGGCCTGCCGAAAGAGCCGATAAGTGAGCGTCGCACTGCCGTCCGCAGCGGTCTCGGGTGCCGCAATGTCGAAACTGCTCATTCCGCTGATGCGACGAGAAAGCTGAAGAGCCGTGCCGCTGAGCTTGTCTGGACTAGACGCCGAGAGCACGATCTGGCACATGCTCGTCAAGCAGTTTACAGTCTTGATCGAGTATTGAGCTCCTTCCTGGACCGCAGCGCTCACCGCGCTCTGCAACTGGCTTTCAGTCGCGGAAGCCCATGTGTTGTCCCTTGGCTCCGTTCGCAACGTCGCTTCGATTGCGGCGGCCTTCTCTAGTTCCTTTTCTCGCAGCGTCGCAGGATCCAGAGCTACCGCGGATGCGGCCGGCGGCACGTCCTGGGCTCTTGCCTCCGCCGGCTTCGGATCGAGCTGTCTGAGTTCGAGAGCTCCGATCCGACGGTCGAGCCGCCTGATGGCCTCGTTTAGCTCGGCATTGCCGTCGTTCAACTCGCCCATATTCGCGCTGGCCTCTGAGCGAGGCTGGCCGAAAACACGAGGAACGTGGCCTTGTCCAAGCCAATAGCCGCAAAAGCCAACGGCGGATGCCGCTGCCAGAAATGTCACAACTACGGTCAATGGCCTCATGATAGAATCCCTATCCTTAGGGCCCTAAGAGGGCGCGAGGTTAACAGGGGTCTAGTACCTCAAATTAATTGAGGTACTAGAGAGCCAAAACACGACTTGAGGTCTAGGAACGCTATTCGGCCTAGAATAGTTCGGTTGGCCATACAGCTGCCCCGAAGCGCATCAATTCAGTGGAATTAGCGCCACCAGCTTGGCAAGGATTTGCCGAACATTCACTTGGGAGGCTGCGCCGCTGGGCGGGCCATCAGTTCATGTATGCCCGGTAAATTGATCCCCCGTTGGGAACGTAGCACGAGAATGCCAGGCTGTAGTTGTATGTATTTACCTGTCTATTCCAATACCACGATCCCGAGGACTGAGTCGTTGGACTGTACAAGATCTCGCCACTATTGCTCGTCTGGCTGATGTAACAGGTAGAGATATTGCTGCTCCCATAGAGGTAGTAGTTAGTATTCTGGTCTAAATACTTTATCGGACACGTTATCCAGGCGCTGCTTCCGGAGTTGTTCACGAATCTACCAGCCGTGTAGGTTCCAGGTATCTCCACGGACGAATTGTTCACCAGTCTGCAGTCGTACGCGTGCGACGACGACGAAATGGACGCCGCAGAAGCACTCCGCGAGGTTGCAAACGCGCAGGCAGCGATAAGAAGTCCGGCTAGAATCGCGTGTCTCATTGTGTTCCTTTCAGTTCGTTTGGGCTGTTCGTGAGCCCCCGTCCGCCCCTCAAGCACCATGCAAAGAGGCGCAAGACGTCCACAACGCCTAGCAAGTGACGTACCATTGCCAAAGACATGGTTTCAGGAAGAGATCGTTGGATCTGCCCACGGCAGGAATACGTAGTAAGTAGGCCGCGTGCACAAGGTGCGCACGGCGCTTGCGCACATAATGCGCAACTCGCGCATTGCCCGGCTCCGTACGAGCGATATCGACGCCGGACACCCTCTAAGCGGACCTCAGTCGGGGCCCTATTCTCAGGCGTGGTCTGGGTAGCCCGCAGTCGTCCAAACGGTTCACGAGTGCCCGTCGAGATATTCCCAGCATCTTGGCCGCCTGGGTCTGATTCCCCGCCGTGAATTCCAGTGCAGAGGAAATGAACTCTCGGGCGGCAACGGAATCAAGGAAGAGAAAGGCCTTCCCCTTCGGCAAGTTGTCCATCGGACACGGTCCACGTTGGTCGAGGATTGCGAGTTCCGATTGGTCGAAGATCAGGTGCCGAGGCAAGATGGCCGGGCCATCGCACAGCAAGGAAGCGCGCACGACGACGTTCTTCAGCTCACGCACGTTGCCCGGCCATGGGTGGTCCCGCAAGGCTGCGAGGGCTTCATTGGAAAAGCGCAGCACCCGCTCAAAGCCATCGGCGACGCGACGGAGAAATGCCTCTGCCAAGGCCCGAATGTCATCCGGGCGTTCACGCAGCGAAGGCATGTGAATCGTAAAACCAGCGAGTCGATAGTAGAGATCCTCGCGAAATCGCCCTGTCTTGGTTGCAGGTAAGAGATCGCTATTCGTCGCTGACACAAAGCGAATGTTGGCAAGAATAACACGCCCACCTCCAACACGCATGAACTGATGTGTTTCCACCACGCGCAGAAGCTTCGCTTGGACAGTCAACGGAAGTTCGGCGACCTCGTCCAAGAACACCGTGCCTCCATCTGCCATTTCGAGAAGCCCCTTCTTCGTCTGCTTGGCACCCGTGAAAGCTCCAGCCTCGTGACCAAAGAGCTCGCTTTCGAGCAAAGTATCGTTGAGTGTTGCGCAATTGAGTCTTAGAAAAGAGCGTCCTGCCCGCGAGGAACTATTGTGAACTAAGGAAGCCACAAGATCTTTTCCCGACCCCGTCTCGCCAAAGATTAGGATCGGCAGATCGGACTTGGCCACGCGCTCTGTAAGTTCGAGAACATCCCGTGTCCTTCTGCTGTGTGCGACAATACCCAAACCCGTCCATCTCGCTCCAACCTCCCCCGACAGAACTGAGTGCCTGCGCAGCAAGTCGTCATCAATGGGCGTTGGCAGGAACAGGTAGTCCGACGTAGCGTGGAGCCCGTAAGCAGCCAGCCGTGCAATCGAGACGTCACTGGCCTCTTTGGCCGCCGGTTCGGTCTCGAGGGCAAACGCCACTCGCCACGAATTATCTCCCCAGTCTGCGAGCACCGCCGATGCGCGGACGAGATTGATTAGCAGAGTTGCTAACCAAACGGAATCTACTACCTCGACAAGACTGAGTCTGACTATCGCAATACCTCTACCGGTGGCAGCCATCTCGGACAACCCATTGAGGAAGGCCTCACGACTAAGAATAGCCGGGGCGACACTGCCGATCGCCAGCTTCTGCACCTTGACGACGGCCATTCCAACTCGCACGGCTTCGCCTGGTTGCAGCCGATACCTTACCGACGGTGTTAGCGGTGATATGCCCGCAGTCGTCCCGTTGCGAGAACCGAGATCCTCAACATCGACCTGGTCGCCAAAGTGCAGGACGAGATGCTTGCGCGAGGCGAATGGACAGGCGACCTCTAGATCCGCCCCCGGGCCACGCCCCAGCACGACAGACAAGGGCGGGTAGATGACCTGGGACGTCGTTCGGATCGGCTCGACAACGGTGAGGAGATAGCAGTCCCTCCCGCCGCCGCCATAGTGAATCCAGGAGACAGCTGGAACATCGGCGAGAGTCGTGCGGCACTCGTCCCGAGATGCTTCCATGACGCAAACATTTACATTCCAGTAGACTATGAGTCAAATGAAAACCTCCGCCGCGCCAACGCGATTGGTGCAGGAGATGATTCGGCTCGTGATGGCTACCGCTCTCGCTCAGCACGGTGGCGCCCTCCGGTCGCGAAGCGTCCTCCGTCGTGTGGGTTCAAGCTTCATTTCGCGAACGTGGCGAAGAGGCTGCGGTCGAATCGTTCGATCAGGGGCAAGATTTGCCGTCAACCTCAGCGATCGCGAACGATGGTCTCCGGAGCCGAGTGGGGGATGGCAATTCGGTGAGGGGGAAAAGGGCACTTGTACGTCCTTGTGATGTCGCGATTCTCGGACCGACCACTTGACTTGGCGCCATTGGCGGGTCCAGAACTTTCTGGACTTGGCGACACGCGCCCTTTGCACGACGAATCCACTACGAAGCTGAGATGAGACGTTCGTTCCCACTCTGGCAACTGCTTTTCAGCCTCGGACTGGCGGCGCCTGCTTGCAACAGCGGCAACAGCTCGCTTCACGCACCGATCGACCCTTCTCCGGCTCCTGCCCGACGACGTTTGGTCTGAATACGTATTGCTGGGAGGACTACAACAACAGGGCGGCCTGGATGGTACAGCCGTGTGCAACGGCGCCCACCGACACCATCAACATTTGCGTCCCCACGACTTCGGTCTGCGAAGGTATGGCAGGAGGCACCGTGGTACCTTGCACTGACAGCTTCAAGTGTGGTGACCCCGCGCCGCCGGTCTGTTGCGCCATCACGCCGCATCTCGGCATTCCAGACAGCTCAGCCACCTACTCGGCGAGCCATTGCTCCGAAGGCGGGATGACCGCAAAGTGCACCACGCTTTCGGGAACAGTGCAGTTCTACTACGGCGGGAGCACGGTCGATGCGCAGGAAACCTGCAGAAAATTGGGCGGAACGTGGCTCAAATCCTGACGTCCGCGGTTTCTTCATCGCCGCCCGCGGAAGATCTGCTCTGAATTTTTGGTTTCCGAGGTCGAGGTCGGCCTCTACTTCTTCAACGAGGACGGTGCATCCGAAGTTGGCGCGGCGGGCGCCCTCGCCTGCCCCGGCCGCGGCGCCGTGGTCATGGGCTCGCGCAGGCCGCGCAGTTCGCGACTGCGGATATCGGTGATGGCACCCGCCAGCGCCGCCGCGACGGCGCTCTGACCTTCATCGGAAAGTAGGAACGGCCCTTCCTCCGCGTGATCGAGAAAACCGATCTCGACGAGCACCGCCGGCATTTCCAATCCCTGCAGCACGTCCAGCATCGCACCTTCCTGCTTGATGCCGCGATCTTTCGCGCGACCGAGCGTATCGGCCAATCGCCACTCCATGCGACGAGCGGCAGCCAAGGCCTGCTCTGCAGCCATGCGCACCTGATGCCCCGCCCACGCCGCCTCACTGTCATCGGCCGCCAGGAGCGTCACGCGCGCGACCTCCTTGTCCACTTCGGACATCGGCAAGACGTAGATTTCGAAGCCTTGCTGGCTGCCGGGCACCTCCGCCGGGCCCGCCGCGTTGGCGTGAAGGCTAATGAACAGCCGCGCGCCCGCCTGATTCCCGCAGCGCACACGCGCACGGATGGGCATCAACAGGTCGCTCTTGCGACACAGCACGACCTTTAGATCTTTTTCGCTCGCCAGAAGTTGCTGCACACGCTTGGCGATGGCCAAGGTCAGATGCTTTTCAAAAACGTCGGCTTTCTTGGTGGGTGCCCCGCGATTGGATCCGCCGTGTCCCGGATCGATGGCGACCGTGAAGACGGGCACCGACGTGGCCGCCGCAAGCAGCAGCGAGAGCGCAACGACGGCAGAACCGAGAACCATGCCCATCAGCTTAGCAGCGACGGCAACGGTGCTCCATCTTCACGGTCGAGTTCAAGCTTCCGACCGAATCCGGCGATCCATCGGAGACAATGAAACCGGATCTCACGCTGCTAGCTCTCGTTGTCGGCTCGGCCAGCTTGGCCAGCTCGCTAGCGCTGCCCGGCGTGGCGGCGGGCGAATGGGCGTCGGGGCTGCACAAAATCGTGGTCACGGGCGACGTGCCGGTGGCTATTCCTCTTAACCAACCCCTGCGCGACCGCTTCGGCATCGGAGCCATGCCGTCGATTTCGGCCGCCGTTCCCGTCGGGAACTGGACGCTGCTGGGCCTCCGCCTGCGCGGCGGCTTTCTGTCCAATGGACCGGCGCCGAAGGATCCAAGCATCAAAGATCCGGGCACCGGCGGCCTCGGTGCGCTGATGGCGCTAGCGCGCTTCCGGCCCCTTGCCCACGAAGCCTCGGGCTCGCACGCACTTGGACCGTGGATTGAGGTCGGAGTGGGCGCCGGGCTCACCGGATCTTTAGTGCGGGCCACGGGCGAGGCTGGGCTCGGGTGGAACTTCCTAGCCAGGGGTATTACTTTCGGGCCCACGCTGCGCTACCTGCACGTGATGCAACCGTCGAGCGCTCTTGATAGTTGGGATGCGCAGATTGGCTTGGCAGGACTGGAAGTGGTGCTGCATGACACGCATCAGCCGGCGCCACCGCCGCTACCGTCTGCCGCCGTGGAAACGCCGAAGGTCAGCGATCGGGACGGCGACGGCATTCCCGACGATCTCGACAAGTGTCCAGACGAGCCAGAAGACAAAGACGGCTTTGAAGACGAAGACGGCTGCCCCGATCCAGACAATGACAAAGACGGCATTCCCGATGTGTCCGATGCTTGTCCGAACGAGCCTGAGACAGTCAACGGATTTCAAGACGAAGACGGCTGCCCGGACAGTGCCGAAATCGTGGTGAAAGAAGACCGCATTCTGCTCACCGAGCACGTGCTGTTCGATACCAACCGTGCGCGCATCAATGCCGAAGGTCGTCCAGCGCTAGAGGCCGTGTTCAATCTGTGGAAGCAGCATCCCGAATGGGATCACCTGGTGGTGGATGGCTACGCCGATCGACGTGGACCCGATGAATTCAATGTCTGGCTCAGCCGCCAGCGGGCCGAGCGTGCCATCAAGATGTTGGTCGAAATGGGCTTCCCCGTCGACAAACTGCGCGTCCGCGCTTTTGGCAAGCAGCAGCTTCACGTGGCGGGCGACTCGGAAGAAGCCGATCGACAGAACCGCCGCGTGGAATTCGTCATCGTGAAAAAGGGCGAGGCTTCGACGAACGAAGAGGCGCCCAGGAAGCCATCCGATCGGCCGCCCCCCGGGGCGCCTTCCTCGACGGAGCCGCCACCCGCAACCTCAACCAAGAGCGAGCTTAAGCTATGAAGTTCCATCGCGCGTTGCTGGTTGCGCTGCTCTTGGCCCTACCGGCTTGTTTCGATCCGATTGTCGGCAGCAAGTGCGCCGAAGGCTATTCGCTGTGCGGCAACCGCTGCGTGGTAGCAGGCACGTGCACCGTGGTCGACGCTGCTGCGGAAGCCGCGCCCATCGACGGCGATAGGCCCGTGGACACGACCGCGGTGAACGTCGAGACAACCGACGCTGGCGAGAGCTCGGGGGATGATGTAGCGGCACTCGCCGATGACGGCGGCGCCATCGACGAAAGCGCTCCCAGGGCGGAAGTAGGCGGCGTTCTCGACACCTCCCAAGAAGGCATCCCCGACAGTGGCACCTTCGTCGCAGACAGCGCCGATGTCGCTGTGACGAACGATGTGCCTCTGGCGGACGATGTTCCCCCGGTCGACGATCTTCCCATCACACCGCCCATTCTCGACGATGCTGCCGTGGACGGAGGCGCTATCGACCAAGTAACCACCGACGAAACCCCAATCAGTTTGGATGATGGTGGCGCCGCCTTAGTCGGCATGGACGCGGAGGAGGGCGAAGTCGCGACCGCAATCGACGCCGACCAAGGCGAAGCCGGTCCGCTGGTGTGCACGGATTCGACAGTCATCTGCAACAACCAATGCGTGGACCTGACGGCGGATCCCGAAAACTGCGGCACCTGCAACAACATCTGTGCCTCGGGCGTTTGCAACGAGAGCACCTGCCTGGTGTGCACCGCCGAAGAAATGGTATGCGGCCGACAGTGCATCAACGTGTTCGTCGATCCCGACAATTGCGGCGGCTGCGGCATCCCGTGTGCCAGTGGGTTATGTAGCAGCGGCGTTTGTGAAGCCGCGGGAACCGGCCGCACGATCGTCATTGGCCACGACTACCTCCACAATCGACCCGCGATGAATCGCATCCTGGGCAACGCTGTCTTCCTGTGGCCGGTCAATCCGGTTCGCGTGCTGGTCTACGAGGGCGCGGCCAATGGGACGGCAATCGCGGGCGCCGACGGCGCCATTGCACAGGTGGCCGCGGCAACCGGCCGCCAATGGGTGCGCACCCCGGTCACCGCCACCGACGTGCCATCGGCGCTGGCCAGCACGAACGTGTTCCTGATCTATGGACAGGAATCGGCCGACGACGCCACGCTGAACCAACTCGGCACCGATTGGCAAAGTGCCCTATTTGCGTTCGTCAATGCTGGCGGAACGCTCATTGTCCTAGACGGCGCGTACGAAGCGAATGCCGGCACCTCACAAATCGTGTTCAAAGCCGGTGTCTTCAAAGTCGCCCGCAATGTCTCCGTAACCAACGGTGTATGCAACGTAGTGGCACGCGGCGATGCATTGGCGTCAGGCTTGCCGCGCACCTATCTGTGCGAACAGAACAGCACCAACCTTACGGTGACGGATCTCGCGGTCGCCGCCATCACTTCGGTCGTTGAAGTTTCGGGCCAAAGCGTGGTCGTGCACAAAGTGTTTTAGGCCATGGCGGAGGCGGCGCAAGCTTCTCTGCTGGGGCGAATCGCGGTCTCGGCGAAGCTCATCACGCAAGAGCAATTGTTGGCCGCTTTGCACGAGCAGGACCGCTTGGGACCGAGCAAGCGTCTCGGCGACATTCTGCTCGATCTCGGTTACCTCTCGCAAGCGCAGCTCGACTGGCTGCTGCGCGCGCAGGTGACGCTTCTGGAACGCCAGCGACGAGCCGAGGGGGAAGCGCAACGAGAAGCACAAGCCCAGCGGCAGCAAGCGATGACCGAACGTGGCGCCATCGCGACAGCAGCCCCAGCAACGCCGCGCCCGTCGGGCGATCGCATGCTCGATCGCATCTTGAGCAAGGCCATTCAGATACACGCCAGCGACGTGCACCTGCACACGGGCCTGCCCGTGCAGATGCGCGTGAGTGGCCGCCTGCTCAAAGCCAACAGTCCGCCGCTCGAACCGGAACAGTCGGAAGCGCTCGTCATGGAAATCCTGACCGAGCAGGAGCGCGCCGATTTTACCGAACACAACGATCTCGACTTCGCCTACTTCCTTCCTGGCGTGGGCCGCTTTCGCGGCAACGTCTACAGGCAGCGCAAGGGTATCGACGCCGTTTTCCGCCCTATTCCCCTGGAGCCGCCCACGCTGGATCAATTGGGTATGCCGAGCTCGCTGGCGCGCCTGACCAGCTTTCACCAGGGACTCGTGCTGGTCACGGGACCGGCGGGCTGCGGGAAGTCATCGACGCTGGCCGCGCTCATCAACCTCATCAACGAAGACCGGCCCGACCACGTCATTACCGTCGAGGATCCAGTCGAATTCATGCATCGCTCGAAGACCTGCGTGGTCAATCAACGTCAGGTCCGCAAGCACACCGGCAGCTTCGCAAACGCCTTGCGCGCGGCCCTGCGCGAAGATCCCGACGTCATTGCCATCGGCGAGCTGCGCGACCTTGAGACCATCTCGCTCGCTATCACCGCCGCCGAGACCGGCCACCTGGTTCTGGGCACACTTCATACCAACGATGCCGCTCGCACCATCAACCGCATCCTTGACGCCTATCCTCCCGAGCAGCAGTCGCAGATTCGCGCCATGATTTCAGAATCGCTGCGTGCGATCGTCTCGCAGCGTTTGGTTCCCGTGGTCGATGGATCCCGCCGCGTGCCAGCACTGGAAATCCTGCTGGTCAACATCGCCGTGTCCAACCTCATTCGTGAGGAGCGCGTATTTCAACTGCGCTCGGTGATGCAAACCGGACGCAGCGCCGGCATGTGCTTGTTCGACGATTCGCTGCTGGATCTGGTGCGCGCTGGAACCATCAGCAAAGCGACCGCGCGCAAATACTGCGAGGATCCCAAGCCTTTCGTTTGAGAATTGCCATGGCACGTCTTGACGAACTTTTCCACTACCTCAAGGACAGCAAGGGATCGGATCTGCATCTCGCCGCTGGACTGGAGCCGCGCGTGCGCCGGCACGGCCATCTTGAAAAGATTCCCAACTGGCCGATTCTGTCCGACGCCGATTTGCAAGAGCTGCTGCGCGAAGTCGCCTCGCCCAAACAGTGGGACCACTTCACAAAAGAATTGGACTTGGATTTCGCTTACGGCCTCGAAGGTGTAGCGCGCTTCCGTGCCAACTACCTCAACCAAGGAAATGGCGTCGGCGCTGTCTTTCGCATCATTCCCGAAGAAATCATCCCGCTCGAAAAACTGAATCTGCCACCCGCCACCGCCGCGCTCGGCGATTTGGAACACGGCCTGGTGCTGGTCACCGGGCCCACCGGCTCGGGTAAGTCGACGACCCTGGCATCCATCATCGACCATGTGAATCAGACGCACGACCGGCACATCATCACCATCGAAGATCCCATCGAGTTCGTGCACCCCAACAAACGTTCGACGATTTCCCAGCGCGAGGTGGGCACCGATACCAAAAGCTTCGCCGCCGCCCTGCGCGCGGCGATTCGCCAGGATCCGAACGTCATCCTCGTTGGCGAAATGCGCGACTACGAAACGATCGCGTTGGCGATCACCGCCGCAGAAATGGGCGTCCTTGTATTCGGGACCTTGCACACGAACAGTGCCAGCAAGACCATCGACCGCGTGATTGACGTGTTCCCCACCGATCAGCAGCGCCAGGTGCGCTCGATGCTTGCCTCGTCACTGGCCGCCGTAGCGTCGCAGTTGCTCCTGCGCACCGCCGACGGCGAGGGACGCGTCGCCGCCCTGGAGCTTCTGCTGCGCACGTCGGGCCTCGCCAACGTCATCCGCGAAGGCAACACGCCCATGATCAATTCCATTATCCAGGGCGGAAAGAAAG
>Ga0066789_10000391_pt1 | contig 17079 bp, 14 predicted proteins | sample OrgsoiDNA2013049_FD_70960 | JGI IMG/M metagenome (GOLD analysis project Ga0066789, IMG submission 70960) | Permafrost soil microbial communities from the Arctic, to analyse light accelerated degradation of dissolved organic matter (DOM) -... | ecosystem: Environmental > Terrestrial > Soil >...
GTTGGTGGGACTGCTGTAATACAGATTTCCAAAACGGACGCTCGGATTCTTTCGATGAAGCATGGCAAATGATCGGGTTGCCCGGTTTCCATCTCACCCTATTCGCGTTATCTTATTCTCATGCAACTTCGCGGATGCGGTACTGCCCTCGTCACCCCGTTCCATCAGGATGGATCGCTGGACGAACCGGCCCTCACAAATTTCGTCAACTGGCAGATTGAGTCAGGCATTGATTTCTTGGTCCCCTGCGGCACCACCGGCGAGACGCCAACGCTCTCGCACGAAGAGTGGCTGCGGGTAATTGACCTCACCATCGAAGCTGCCGCCGGACGCGTTCCCATCGTCGCCGGTGCCACTTCCAATTCCACGAACGACGCTGTCGCCAAAGCCAAAGAAGTCTCCGACCGCCCCGGCGTGGACGCGATCCTCACCGCCTCGCCGTACTACAACAAGCCGACGCAGGAGGGCCAGTACCAGCACTTCAAAGCTATCGCCGAAGCGGTGAGCAAGCCGGTCATTCTCTACAATGTCCCCGGACGCACCGCGGCGAATCTTGAGCCCGCTACGGTCGCGCGCCTTGCCGAAGTACCCAACATCGCCGGAGTGAAAGAAGCCAGCGGCAACCTGACGCAGATTGCCGAAATTTGCGCCGCCGCGCGCCCTGATTTTTCCGTTCTCTCCGGCGACGACGCAGTGACCCTGCCGGTGATTGCTCTTGGAGGCGTCGGCCTGATTTCCGTCGCGTCGAACGAAATTCCGTGCGAGATGTCCGAGATGACTCGCGCCGCACTGGCCAATGACTGGCCGACCGCTCGCCAGCTTCTGCGCAAATATCTGCCGCTGATGCAGGCCAACTTTATCGAGTCCAGCCCCATGCCGGTCAAAGCGGTTCTGGCAATGATGGGACGCATCGAGGAGAACTATCGCCTGCCGATGGTTCCGGTCCGCCGCGACACTCGCTCCAAGCTGCAGAAAATCGCCACCGAAGCCGGATTGATCGTCAAAGCCGCCGCTGCCACCGCCGACGCGCCCAGCTTCTTTGTCTACGAGAACTGGTCCGCCGGTCCGCACAAAGCCGTCCTCCACCGCTCCGCCTGCGGCCAGTGCAGTAGCGGCAAAGCGCGCCCCGCCGGGCACTCACCCAACCACGCGCAGTGGCACGGACCTTACGCCACGCTGGCTGAAGCCCGCCAGGTTACGCAGACTCTGCCTAGCGTGCTGATCCGTAGTGAATGCAAGTGCATCTGAAGGCAGCTATTGGCTATTGGCTATTAGCAAAATCCTGTCATCCTGAGCGAAACATATCGATTCGCGAAGCGAAGCGGTATGTGCAGTCGACGGACCCGTACAGCCACCGCACCGCCAGGTCGCCGAGAGGCATTCTCCCAATGCTTTATACTCTCTGTTTCCCATGCCCTCGCTACAATCCGAAATCGAGCGCCTATCCTCCACGGCCGATCTGACCGCGGACGCCCGCGCCACGTTCCTCCAATTCCGCGACGCCCTCACTCGCGGCGAAATTCGCGCAGCGGAAAAAATCCGCGGCGAGTGGAAAGTGAACGTCTGGGTGAAGCAGGGCATCCTGCTCGGATTCCGCCTGGGCGAGCTCACGCAAATGGGAAGCGGCGAGTGCCTGTCTTTTGTAGATAAAGACACGTTCCCCGCCCGCAAGTTCACCATCGCTGATCGCGTACGCGTTGTCCCCGGAGGATCTTCGGCCAGGCTCGGCGCTTACGTTGCACCATCGGTAATCTGCATGCCCCCCATGTTTATCAACGCCGGCGCTTACGTGGACGAAGGCACCATGATTGATTCCCATGCCCTGGTCGGATCGTGCGCACAAATCGGCAAACGCGTGCACCTGAGCGCCGCTGCCCAGATCGGCGGAGTGCTGGAACCGGTCAATGCCGCTCCCGTGATTATCGAAGACGACGTGCTGGTAGGCGGGAACTGTGGAGTCTATGAAGGCACGCTGGTCCGAACCCGTGCAGTGCTAGGCGCTGGAACAATACTGACTCGCTCAACTCCACTTTATGACCTGGTGCGTGGCGAGGTCTATCGCGCCAAAGAAGAAAAACCGTTGGAGGTCCCCGTAGGCGCAGTGGTTGTCCCCGGATCGCGTGCCGTCAACAAGGGCCAAGCCGCCGAATGGGGCATCTCGGTCTACACCCCCGTGATTGTGAAATACCGCGACGAGAAAACGGCAAAGGGCGTGGAGTTGGAAGACTGGCTCAGGTGAAAAAGCAGTTGCTAGTGGCTTGTGGTTAGTGGTTAGCAAACACCTGAACACTAGTCACTAGCCATTGATTTCAGTACTTCACAATCGCGGCGAACGACTTCGCATCCAGACTCGCCCCGCCGACCAACGCGCCATCAATTTCTTCCTGCGACATAAGCGCGTTTGCGTTCTCTGGCTTCACCGAACCGCCGTAGAGAATGCGCAACCCGTCGGCAAACTCCTCGCCGAAAGCCTTCGCGGCTTCTCCGCGAATCAGCACATGGGCATCGGACGCCATCTGCGGCGTTGCTGTCTTCCCAGTTCCAATCGCCCACACTGGCTCGTACGCAACAACCAGCTTCGCGGCCTTCTTCGCCGATATCGCGTGGAAAGCGCGGACGCATTGCCGGCGCAGCACGTCTTCCGTAAGTCCAGCCTCGCGCTCCTCGAGGACCTCGCCGACGCAGACGATCGGAGTCAAATCGTGCTCCAGCGCGGCCTTCAACTTCAGATTTACGCTGTCGTCGGTCTCGCCGAAATACTGTCTCCGCTCGCTATGGCCGATGATCACGTGGGTACAGCCAATCGCCACCAGCATTGGGCAAGAAATCTCGCCGGTGAACGCGCCTTCGTCCTTAAAGTAGACGTCCTGCGCGCCAACCGCGATCCCCGATCCCTGGGCGGCATCGAGCGCCGCCCGTAGATCGATATACGGAGGACAGACCACGATCTCATCGCGCTCATGACCATAGACTAGCGGCAAAAAGCCGCTGAAAAACTCCTCAGTCTGCGCGGGATTCTTGTACATCTTCCAGTTGGCGGCGATCAGTCTCTTTCGGGCCATGTTTTCAGATCCTTTCGAAAAAACTAAACCGTTTAACACGGAGGACGCAGAGGATCACAGAGGAAGATCGATAAGTTTCTTACTCTGTGATCCTCCGTGTCCTCTGTGGTAAAGATATTCTCGTCATACCTCAGCAACCTGCTTCGAGCGGAGTTCTCCGCTCAGCACGGACTCCAAATCATGCAACGTCGAAATTCGCGGCGCAGAAACCTGGTCGTCCCCAAGCCCATGCCGATCCAGCCAGATTGCCTGCATTCCCAAAGCGTGGCTGGGAGCGACATCTGCGATCAGGTCATCCCCAATGTGCGCGCAGGCTGCCGGTTGCTCTCCCGCTTGACGGCAAGCTTCCAGAAAAATGCCTGAGTCCGGTTTCCCCGCGCCGACATCTTCGGAAAACATTAGTACCGAAAAATATCGCTGTAGCCCGGCCCGCTTCAGCTTTCCTATCTGTTGCTCTCGGCCGCCGTTAGAAATAATTCCCAGCTCTTTACCTTCCAGTCGCTGCAGGCAAGGCGCAGCATCGGGATAGGCTCCACACCGCAACTCGTAGTGCTCCATAAACACCCGATACCGCGAATCGCACTCGGCGTCGTTGAGTCCCGGATCGCGAAATACGTCCCTCATCCTGCCCCGGCGCTGGTCCCACAGAGAAATCTCTCCGCGGGTGAAGCGCTGGAAATGGGTCGTCAAAATGGTTTCCCAGATCACTGGAAAGTCCAGACGATCGGAAGCAATTCTGCCCGCAAAATGATCGTAGAAACTCAGAGTCGCCACCGCGGAAGCGCTGGCATGGTCGATGAGGGTTCCGTCAATGTCGAAGAAGATCACTCGGCATCCTGAACTGGGGAAACTGCAGAAGGCGCTACCCCTACCCTGGAAATAGCTTTAACGTTTATCCGTAAGCGCAACCACTCCTGGAAGTTGCTTGCCTTCCAAAAACTCCAGCGAAGCTCCGCCGCCGGTTGAAATATGCGAGATTTTATCCGCCACTCCGGCAGCTTTTACCGCGGCAACCGAATCGCCGCCTCCAACGATTGAGACCGCGCCGGCATTCTCCGCCACCGCGTGGGCGATCTTAAATGTTCCCTTCGCAAACGGAGCCATCTCGAACACGCCCATCGGCCCATTCCAAACAATCGTGGCCGCGCGGGAAATTTCCTCCGAAAAAAGTTCGGCGGATTCGGGCCCGATGTCGAGCCCCATCAGACCATCCGGGATCGTCTTCACCGTCTGGGTGCGGGCCGTCGCTTCGATCTTTTCCGCTACCACATGGTCCACCGGCAATAGTAACTTCACCTTCTTCGCCTTGGCGTCTTTAAGAATCTGCTTCGCCAGGTCGAGCTTGTCTTCTTCTACTCGCGACTTTCCAACTTGCTGGCCTTGCGCCTTGAGGAAGGTGTAGGCCATCGCGCCGCCAACGATCAGAGTGTCCACCTTGGTCAGCAGGTTTTCAATCACGGCAATCTTGTCGCTGACTTTCGCTCCGCCCAAAATCGCAATGAACGGTTTTTCAGGATGCTCCATCGCCCGGCCCAGATATTCCAGTTCCTTTTCCATGAGCAGCCCGGCCGCGGATTTCTGCACAAACTTCGTGATGCCGACCGTTGAAGCATGCGCACGATGCGCGGTGCCGAAAGCGTCATTCACGTAGTAATCGGCAAGGCCGGCCAGTTGCTTGGCGAATTTTTCGTCGTTGGCTTCTTCCTCGGCATGGAATCGGAGATTCTCCAGCAACAGCGTCTGGCCTTTTTCAAGCCTTCCCGCCATTTCTTCAGCCTCGACGCCCACGCACTCGGGACAGAAACCAACGTTCTCGCCGCGCGCCAGTTCTTTATCGAGCATCATGCGTAGCCGCTCGGCCACCGGTTTCAAGCTCAGCATTGGATTCGGCTTGCCCTTGGGACGTCCCAGGTGCGAAGCCAGAATCAGCCGCGCTCCATGCCGCAGCGCATACTCGATGGTCGGCAGAGTTTCGCGAATGCGAGTGTCGTCCATGACCCGCCCGTCTTCGAGCGGAACATTGAAATCCACGCGCATGAAAATGCGATGCTCGTTCAGCGGCAAGTCGCGGATGGAAAGCTTTGACATTGAGCAATCACCTTGGATGAAAATACCGCTCGTGGTCCAGTGGCTAGTGATCAGTAGTCATCGTCGGCCAATTAATTCTGACTGGCTACGAGCCACTAGTCACTGTTTTTCACAATCCTTTGCTGCCGATGAAATTGATCAGATCGCGCACTCGGCACGAGTATCCCCACTCGTTGTCATACCACGAGATGACCTTTACCAGATTGCCGACTACCAGCGTCGAAGGTGAATCCACGATCGAAGACCGCGGGTCGCCTTTGAAGTCCGAGGACACAAGTTCATTTTCTTCGTATCCCAGATAACCCTTCAGCGGACCGCTTTCCGACGCCGCCTTCAGCGCCGCGTTCACTTCTTCTTTAGTGGTTTTTTTCTCGACCAGCGCGACCAGGTCGACGACTGAAACGTTGGGCGTGGGCACTCGGACAGAGAAACCGTCCAGCTTCCCAGCCATTTCCGGAATCACCAGCTTCAACGCCTTGGCGGCTCCGGTGGAAGTCGGAATCATGGAAAGCGCTGCAGCCCTCGCGCGCCGCAAATCCTTGTGAGGAAAATCCAGAATGACCTGATCGTTGGTGTAGGAGTGAATCGTGGTCATGGTCCCGCTGACGATCTTGAACGTGTCGTTGACAACCTTAACGATTGGCGCCAGGCAGTTGGTGGTGCAGGACGCATTGGAAATGATGTGATGCTTCGCCGCGTCGTACTTGTCGTGATTGACTCCCAGCACCAGGGTGACGTCTTCATTCTTCGCCGGAGCCGAAATGATGACCTTTTTCACCGTGCCGCGCATGTGTTTCTTGGCGTCTTCGGCGTTGGTGAAGTGTCCGGTGGATTCGACCACCACCTGTACCCCGACACTTTCCCACGGTAGCGCGCCGGGGTCTCGTTCTTTGAAAACTTTGATAGTCCTGCCATCCACCGTGATGTCGTCCGGGCCGGCCGAAACCTTGTTGGGCAGGTTACCGAGGACGGAGTCGTACTTCAGCAGATGGGCAAGAGTTTTCGGGTCGGTCAAGTCATTGACCGCGACGATTTCGATGTTTGGGTCGTTTAACGCTGTACGAAAAACATTTCTTCCGATTCGACCAAATCCGTTGATACCTACTTTGATGGCCATATTGCCTCCGAATAAGACACAACTGCGAGATGAACTGCCTACAGAAACTTGAACTCAATGGGAACAGAAAATGGTAACAGGCGGAAGCGAGCAGCGGCAAATTGGTGCTATTAAAATTTCCGAAGTGCCGAATCGGTTTTAACAACGCATAAATCAGAACGTCCGCACCCGGAGATCACGAAGCAACCACAATCTCCAGGAACACGTTGTTCTTGCTCCAAAACGGCAGCCGAGACAGCCAGTATTTACGATGGAGCGCCTTCGTGGCTTCCGGCCATTGCTCGGGCGGAAGCACGCGAGCGGTCGCAGAAAACTCCGGGCCCGTGATCTTGCCGCCCATGGTGCAGGCGGCAACCTTGATTTGCGGATTATTGCCGATGCGTTTGTACTTCCCGGAATCGTTGCGCGTTTTCACGTAAAGTTTTCCGTCGTGTTCCGCAAACCACACCGCCGTATTTACCGCTTGGCCGTTCTTGCGAAAGGTAGCCAGTGAGATGTACTTCTGCCCCTGTATCTCTTTAGGTATCGTCATGCGCAGCTCCGGCATTTAGCATTTAACCCTTGGTAGTCAATCACGAAACGCCCGATACGGCTTTCCTCTTTTTTATACTGTTGAGGACAATTGCCCATGGGTGTCCCGGTATGTTAAAAGCCCTACATGCGTAAATGGATGCAAGAGAAGTTGAAACGGCGTAAAAAAACGCCGGAAGAGACGGCCGCTGAACCCGCGCCTCTGCAACCCGCTTTCTATGACACCGCCCCGCCGGAGAATCAGCCTGAGGCCCCCGCGGCCAAGGCAATGCCCGAACCAGCGGCTGCGCAGTCTTCTACAGAAACAGATTCTGCTCCCGCGGCAAGCCGCGCACACGCCGACACGCCCCGCTCTGCTGACGATCCCCGCCGCCCTCGACGCCGTCGTGGCCGGGGCGGTCGTGGACGAAGAAGCCCGGGTCAGCGGCCTTTGGTGCCGGCCGTTGCCGGCGATGCGTCTCCTGCGGCCACGCCCGATTCCAGCGCGCCTGCCGCTATTGCCGCGCCGCCACGCGCTCCGAAAGGCGTCGTGGTCCTCGCCGTCGGCCTACCCGGATCTGGCAAGAGCTCGTGGTTCAAGCGCCACAACGTTACGCCGCTTTCCAGCGATATGCTCCGCTCCCTGCTTTTCGACGATCCAGCCGAGCAGCGTTTTCAGGATCTCGTTTTTTCGAATCTTCGCTCGATGCTGAAAGCGCGGCTGATTGCGCATCGTCCGCTGAACTATGTGGACGCAACCAACCTGACTCCGCAGGAACGCTCGAACTGGATCAAGCTGGGCAAAGATTTTGGCTACGAAGTCCAGGCCGTATATTTTGACGTGCCGCTGGAAGTCTGCATCGAGCGCCATCAGCGCCGCGACCGGCTGGTTCCTGAAGACGTGATGCGAAAGATGTCGGCGAAGCTGAAGGCTCCGACCTTTGAGGAAGGGTTCTCGAAGATCACTGTGGTGAGGGTGAAGCAGCAGAAGCCGGAGTAGGAAAAGCGGCTCTTAAGCTCTTGGCTCTTGGCTCTTGGCTCTTGGCTCTTGGCTCTTGGCTCTTGAACCAATGCTTCCACCACGAAGCGCGGATCTCGATCCTGCCTACCGCCGAAACAAATAACTGATCTTCACAAAAAACTCCCGGCCGTCGTTGGTAAGGCGATTGCCGCGCAGCAGGCCGCCGCCGTTGGGATCGCATTGCAGCGATCCCGTCAGACGCAGGCAAAGGGCCGGATCAACGTTCTCCAGGTTGGAGTTGTATCCCATGTAAACCGCCGTCCCCGGATGCAAGTAATAAGTGAACAGCGCGTCGAAATTCATGTTCTTAGTGGTTTGCAGGTCTGAGTACTTAGGATTGGTGAGTTGGCCGTCGTACTGGGCGATGAAGCGCAGTGAAAACTCGCGCGTGAACTGATAATTCCATTTTGACCGGATGATATCGCTATTAACCACGCCGTGTTGCACCTGTCCGTTGACCACCCGCTCCAGGATGTAAGTGTTGTCAATTTGCAGGCGGTGGGTAGGCTTGATGCCAATCGTCTGATAGATCGCAGTCTCGTTCCCCGTGTACGGCAACTGTCCGGCGGCCGGGATCACGACGACCGTTCCGTCGCGAATGATACGCGTATTCCAATTGAACATGCGCCACGGACTACCGCGAAAGACGATCCCGACGGCATCCTGCGAATATTTGTGATTGTTGGGCAGACCCGTGAAATCCACCGGCCTCAGCACGTCCGACTCATAAGCAACAATGGGCGCGACAACGATGTTTCTCTGGAATCCAAAAACATAGTCAAAGCTGGCCACTTGCTGTAGGGTCACGTTGTGGCTGCTCCACAGCCGGGTAGCGTTTTCCTCCGGACCATGGAATATCAGGTGCTTGCCTTCCGGACGAAAGTAGAAATGCCCGTACTGATTGAGTGCCCGCTGGTCCACGCGCTGAAGGAATCCGGTTTCGGTAAGAAAGTGAGGCGTGATATCGAGATACTGCAATCCGAGCGCAAAGCGGCGTCCACTGCCGGCCAGCACGCCCTCGTGATGTTGCCCGAAAGAATAGCCCGCGATCGGGTCGAGGGTCGAGCTTACGTATCCGCGATAGCTCGCATTCCAATTCTGGTTTAAGCGAAACGTGCCATCGAGGCCACCCACGCGGTTGTAGGTGCCTTGGTATTCCCGGTCGGCGTATTCCGCTCCAATGCTTGACTGCTGGCTCAAGTCGCGGCTTACACGCGCGATCGCAAAGTAGGCGCGCGTCCCGTGCAAAGGATCGTAGTTGGGAACAACGAGGCCGGGAGAACGATCGTCAGCCACCAGGAAACCAAGATTCCACGGGCCCTGCTTTCCAGTCAGACGCACACCAAACGAGGGATCAACAATCTGGCGGGTAAATACCAGACGCGTCTGCAGGGCGAAGGCAATCAACGGCGCTTCGAAGAAATTGGAATTCTCCAGAAAGAAAGGCCGCTTCTCCGGGAAAAAAACTGCGAAGCGCTGGTTAACAGTATTCTGCGGCTCATCGGATTCGACCTGGGCAAAGTCCGGATTGACCGTGGCATCCAGCACCAGGCTGTCGTGGAAAACAAATTTCGCGTCCACTCCGGCTTTGCCCTGAAAGCTTGCTGAATCGAATTTCGGCTGCGTGGGATCGTTGGTGTCCAGCGTGCGAAAAGTGGTGCCCTCCACATAAGGTATGAACTGCATGTTGCGACCGGGCGAGACGTTCTCAAAGCCGGTCACGGTAGCTTCCTGGTTTAATCGCCCGGCCAGCTTGGCCGACACAAAGGGCCAGTTGTCGTATTCGTTGTTATGGGCAATGTAGCGAGTGAGTATCACTCCCCATTGGTCAGCGTTACTGGGATGAAACCGGAGGCTGCGAAACGGAATCGCAGTCCAGATCACGTATCCCTTCTGGCTGATCTTGGAACGCGAGTACCAGAGCGTGTCCCAGGAATAATCGGGGCCCTGGCCTTCCGTCCACAGCGCGTCGGCCTGTACGCCTTTGGGGTTGATGTCAAAAATGAAGGCGTGACGCTGGTCTTGGAAAGTGTCGAGGACGATTTCGGCGTAGTCGTCGGAATCGAACGGAGTGGAAGGCTCGCGGCGGGTTAGGTTCGCCTGCACCCGGTTATGGCTGTCCCAGCAAACCAGTACCACGTAGAGGTTGGTGTCATCGTAGCCGAGGTAGGCGTCGGTACGTTCCGTTGCCGGCTTACCGTCGGAGGGCTGGTTTTGAATAAAGCCCGTAACCTGCCGGAGATCTTTTGCCGCGCGCTGCGGCTCCATGTCTTCGAAGTCTTCGAGTTTGGGCGCGTGGCTGATTCTGGGAATGTTGATCGAAGTGGCGGCGCCCTGACAAATCGTGGGCACAAACGCCGTGAGCAGCAGGGCAATGACACACGACGGCGCCAGACGCCATCTCCGAAGCACACTGACTCCCAGCATCAAGCAACTTGCCCCTGCACGCCCAATCTCCCTCAGCTAGGCTTTGGACGTTGGGCGGTTGCGAAGGTTAGCCACCTCCCGACTCTCCTGCCGCAGCCTTGTGAGCGAGGCATTGCGGGGAAAAGGCGAGAGCGGCCACTGCCGAAGAGCCCGCAAACTGGTGCTATACTCCTCCCTCGGAATCTCAAAACGCAGCCTTGGCTAGGCCAAAGTATTGGTAAAACCCAAAAAACAAACAGCGACTCGGCGCCAAAGCGAGCAGCTTTCCGGGAATCGAATCCCGCCGCTGCGACTAGCATTCGCGCTTAACTTGCTGTTCGCGTGTTTTGTTTTTCTCCCTGGAGTGAATGCCTACCCGCGACTTCAGTGGTCGATCCTGGGAACCGCAGCAGCATTGCTCCTGTTCCTGCTCTTCGTCCTCCAGCAGGTTGCCAAAACCGGACGTGTCTTGCGCTATGAATTCCTCCCCAGGCCTGTGCACTATGTGCAGCTCACCATGCACACGTGCATTTATGCCTACTGGGGATGGTACTGGCGCGAGGTGTACCACCACGTTCCGCTGATCATCTGTCAGATCGTCTTCGCCTACACCCTCGATATGCTGGTGTGCTGGTCGCGCCGGGATAAATGGATACTCGGCTTCGGCCCGTTCCCAATCGTCCTAAGCACCAACCTGTTTCTGTGGTTCAAGCCGGATTGGTTCTTCCTGCAATTCCTTATGCTGGCGACGGGCGTACTCTGCAAGGAGTTCATCACCTGGAACCGGGACGGTCGACGCGCGCACATTTTCAATCCCTCGGCCATTGCGCTGTTCATCTTTTCCATAGGCCTGATCGTTACCCACAGCACGCAGATTTCCTGGGGAGAAGAAATCGCCGTTTCCTTCGACCGCCCTCCGCATATCTATCTCGAAATCTTTCTGCTCGGTCTTGTGGTTCAGGCTCTATTTTCCGTAACCCTGGTGACGCTCTCGGCAGCTGCGGCCTTATACGCGATGAACCTGGTGTTTACCCACCAGACCGGGCTCTATTACTTCATCGACACCAACATTCCGGCGGCAGTATTCCTCGGACTTCATCTCTTGGTCACCGACCCCGCAACTTCGCCGCGAAGGAACTTTGGCAAGATCGTTTTTGGCGCCGGATATGGCGCCGCCGTGTTCGGTCTGTATTGGCTCTTGGGCTGGTTCGGAGCTCCAACTTTCTATGACAAGCTGCTGTGCGTGCCGGTACTGAATTTGACCGTCCGAGCGCTCGACCGCGCCAGCGCGGCGTTGGACTCGCGCGTTCGTATGCCGGAGTGGACTCCGAAACGCGGCAATTTTGTTGCCATGGGAGTTTGGGTGTGCCTTTTCGCGGTCATGGTTTCCACCGGTTTTCTGGGCAGTGGCCATCCCGGAACCGACCCCGAATTCTGGCGAAAGGCTTGCGTCGCCGGTCGCGGCGACGCTTGCCAGACCTGGGTCAAGCTGATGAATATTTCCTGCTACCACGGCACTGGGCCGGCGTGCTTGGTCCTCGGCAGTACGCTGAATCAGGGTGGCATGATCCCGCGAGACCCGGTCCAGGCAGGCAAAGACTTCGCCCACGCCTGCGAGATGGGATTGTCGAATGGCTGCACCGCCATCCTTCACATGGTGCAGGAAAGCGAGGGAAGCTTTCTTCAAAGCGCCTGTGACAGCCGCGATGGCGAGAGTTGCTTCCTCTTGGGATCGCTCTACTATGCCGGACAAGGCGTTGCCAAAGATCCGGCCCACGCTTTCTCATTGTTGAATAAGTCGTGCTCCTACGGTTGGGCGCGCGGCTGCAGCGGGTTGGCCGAATGTTACCGCGCGGGAATAGGCACCGCAGTGGACACTACCCGCGCGATCGAGCTTTTCGACAAGGCGTGCCGAGAGGATATTGCCTCGAGCTGTTTTTCCGCCTCGTCGATGTACCGCAGTCTGAACGATTCAGCCAAAGCGGACCAACGATTGCGACAGGGCTGCCAAGTCTTCACCAGCTTCGCGGAATCAAGCGCGGCTTACTACGAGAGAGGGGTGCTGGCAAAGACTGCACCGGCGTCAGCGATCTGTACCTCGCTTACGAACCAATGAAGGGCGTACCTACTGCGCCGGCCAGACACTCATCGCAGTTTTCGAGAGAATCTGCTGCTTGATTTCTGCCGTAAGCGGCAGTGCCCGGAAATCATCGAGATTTTTCTTGATGTCGGGAACTCCCGGCCCCGGCCAATCGGTTCCGAACAGGGTCTTGTGCGCGATCTCATTCAGCCGGGGGAAATACTTCAGCAGCGTCTTCGGCGGGATCCCGCTGATGTCCAGAAAAACGTTGGGATGACGGCGCAGCAGAAAGAAAGCCGTATCCATCCACAGCGGCCGGCCGCCATGCGCCAGAATGATTTTCAGCTTGGGGAAATCCACCGCCACATCGTCAATGAAGATAGGGTCCCCGTAGCGATTGCGCGCCCCGGTGAAGATTGACGTGCCGGTGTGGAACATGACCGGAACGCCGTTGGCCTCGGCGGTGCGATAGATAACCTCCAGTTCCTTCACGCCATTCTGATAATCATTGGGAAACAAGAGCTGGTGCGGAGGATGTATCTTGATCATTCGAATCTTGAGCCGCAGAAGATGCTCGATGTCGGCCTCGATATTCTTGCTCTGCCGAGGATGCAGCCCGCCGCACGAGATCAGGCGCACGGGGTCTTCTTTCACATAATCTGCGATGAACTGATTCACTTCGGTGGTGAACCCAATCACCTCCGGAGCGACGTAGTTGATGAGCACAGCGCGGTCTACGCCAGCTGCGTCTAAATAGTTGAGAAATGCCTTCGGGGAACGGCAGAATTCGGCAATCTGCTCGAAGTTCGGCCGTTTCTTCTTCATCAGCTCCAGCGCCGACGCGTGGAACATTTCGACCGGCTGAATGTGGACGTGGCAATCGGTGATCAAACCGCTGCATCATAGCGCAGGGTTTCGGGTTTGTCACGAACGGTGCTAACGACAGAACGGTGCTAACGACAGAAGGGTGCGGGTTGCTTTCACCCTGAAAGCTTCGCGACGTGCGGAAACTTGTTCCTCACGAAACGCATCGCCTGCTCTTTCGAGTCCAACTGGCCTTCCAGTTGGGCATCCTCGACCGCGGTCAGAATTTCCTTGAATTGCGGTCCGGGACTATATCCCTCCGCCACCAGGTCATCGCCACTGACCAGCGGCGCGGGCTCGATGGCCGCAGGAGTGAGCTCGGCGATTTTCTGCCGCGTGTAGTCGTACATGCGCAGCTTCCGGTGGCTCGCCTTGCAGTCCAGGCGATGCAACTCCAGATGCTCGTCGAAATGCGAGAGTCGGACGAACCGCTTGAACGTCGAAGCTTTCATCTTTTCGACGTCCCCGAAGCGCATGTGATTGTCCACCAGCGCAAGGATCTGCTCCGCGTCGTCATTAGACAAACGCAAGCGGCGCAGGATGCCTTCGGCCATTTTCCCTCCGACATCCACGTGGGAGTCGAAGCGGATGCGGTCGGGGGCGCGGCGAAAGGTCGGTGGCTTGCCCACGTCGTGCAGAAGGCCTCCCCAAGCGAGTGTCGGAGAGCACGGCTGCGGCAGGTTTTCCAGTAGCAGCAAGGTGTGAACAAAAACATCACCTTCAGGATGGAACTCGGGCGGCTGCTCTACGCCTTTCATGGCCTCGATTTCAGGCAGAACTTCGTGCAACAGCCCAGTTTCGTCGAGCAATTCAAAAGCCCGCCGGGCATGGCCTTCGATCAGCATCTTGGTGAGTTCATCGCGCACCCGCTCGCGTGAAACCTGGTGGATTTGCGGTGCAAGTTCCTGAATCGCAGCCCTGGTCGCCGGTTCGATGGCGTATTCAAATCGTGCTGCAAAACGCACGGCGCGCAACATCCGCAGTTTGTCTTCGGTAAAACGTAGCGCCGGATCGCCGATAGCGCGGATGATCTTCGCTTCCAGGTCTTTCTGGCCGCCGACGTAATCCAGAACCACTCCGTTTAGAGGATCCAGCAGAAGGCCATTGACGGTGAAGTCGCGGCGCTGCACGTCCTCGCGAGGATCGCGGCTGAAGCGGACTTGGTCGGGATGGCGGCCGTCGCTATAGCCAATGTCGGAGCGGAAGGTGGCGACCTCGACCTGGCGGCCCTTTAGATTTGTTTCGCCGCCAGCAAACAGCAGGTTCCTCGATTCCGAAGCAACTTCGCTTTGCGAAGTTTCCTCTGCGCTCGGAATGACAGTTTTATTTTGCGAGTCGGACACTGGAACCAACACCACCCCAAACTGCGCGCCGACGGCGTAAGTCTCTGGAAAGATGCGCATGACTTCGTCCGGCGTGGCGTCAGTCGCCACGTCGTAGTCGGCGGGCTCGCGGCCCAGCAAGAGATCGCGCACACATCCGCCGACAAGATAAGCCTGGTGTCCGCGGTCGCGCAGGGTGCGGACGATCGAGATGGCGAAGGACTTTGGCACCGGCTCTCGGTTCTTGGTTCTTGGCTCTTAACCTCAATGATACAGACGCCCTCCGGCTGGTTTCAGGGCCGGTTTGTGTGTAGGCAACCGTCCACAAATTGTGGAACCGGCCAGTTCTCCTCCCCATACGTACATGACCGGGCGGAATCTGTGGCTGGGCCTCACACACTTCTAGACTGAAAGTCCCCACTGGAAACGACTGAAAAGGCAAGATTTCAAAGTTTCGCGTTTCAATGTTTCAAAACCAAATCTTTGAAACCTGGAAACTTTGAAACCTGGCTTTTCACCCTTTCCAGCGGAATGCGTCCGCTTGCGGCAGGCCGATGTGGGCCAGAACGCGGCAGGCGAACTCGTGGGCCATCTGGTCGAGCGTGGCAGGACGGAAGTAGTACGCGGGAATAAGGGGAAAGATGGTCGCCCCAGCATCGGCGGCACGGTACATGTTGCGGATGTGAATTTTGTTGAGCGGCGTCTCGCGGACGCAGAGCACCAGCGGGCGTTTTTCTTTGAGGCAGACGTCGGCGGCACGTTCGATCAGGCGCGATGCGATGCCATTAGCGATGCGGGCGAGCGTGCCCACGCTGCATGGGATCACGACCATAGCGTCGGCGGGATAAGAGCCGCTGGCAACGTTGGCGCCGATGTCGGCGTCGGCTTGCGGATGGATTTTTCGAGACGTGCGTCCGAGCACCTGGCTGACCAGATTGCTGCGGCCGCGCAGTCCGAGTTCTTCGGCGATGACACGCAGTGCGCTGTCGGAAGCGATGAAGTTGCCGGTCTGAACCCGTTTATCGCGTTCGACGGCGAGCAGCAGGTGGCGAAGGAATAGCGACCCGCTGGCGCCGGTGGTGGCGATGGTCAGGTTTTGCGGCGGACTGGGCAATGCTCGTTCTCCGGATGGCGGGCGAGGGCGCCCGCCCTACACAAGGATTCGAGCATAGGGAGCCGAGAGCGGAGAGTCAAGGCTGGATGAAGCTGAAGACGACCAATCCGGATACACGGCGGACGGCGGCGCAAATGCACGCGCTGGCCGCAGTGCGGCGCGAAATCGGGCCTCACGATTCCGCCAGCGGACGCAAGTATCTCCGCGAGTTTGCTCAGGCTTTCCGCCGGTACGATTCGGTCCTCAGCGTCGAGCAACTTAATTCTAGAATCGCGGCGGCGGACATTCTATTGATCGGCGACTATCACGCACTGCCGGCATCGCAACGATTTGCAACCCAGTTAGTCGAACAGTTGGCGAGCACGCGCCCGGTTGCGCTGGGGTTAGAGGCAGTGCTGTCGCGCGATCAGCGCATCCTTGACGCCTGGTGGCGGCGCGAGATCACCGAGGCTGAACTGCGGCAGCGGCTTCGCTTCGACCGCGAATGGGGATACGACTGGTATCCCTGCTACGAACTCCTGATCTCGGTGCGCGATCACGGCGAAAGTATTTACGGCCTTGACTGCATGCCACGCGACGACTTGCGGCGTATAGTCTCGCGCGACCGTCATGCGGTAGCAAAGATTTGCGAAATGCGGGAGAAGCATCCGAACGCGGCTCTGGTCGTGCTGTTTGGGGAGTCGCACATGGCCCCGCAGCACCTGCCTCGGGTTCTGCGGGAAGCTTTGCCCGAAGCGCGGATTCTCACCATCCTGCAGAACGTGGACGCCCTCTACTGGCAGGCGATAGAAGAGCAGGCAGCAGCAGTGAGCATCGGGGACGATGTAGTTTGCGTCTTCAATTCCAGCCCGCTGGAAAAATGCGAAAGCTACCGGCTGTGTTTCGAGAGATGGAACGGGGCAGCCGACGACCTGCCGGACTTCGCCCCCGCCGTCTACAACCTGATTTTCTCGCTGGCGAAAAGTTTGGGGTTCCGCCTGGATTCACCTCGCAATGGAACCCAGCCAAAATTTCTGGCCGACTCGCTGCCGGAAGTGGTTTCCGTGAAAGAGGCGGCGTCAATCGCGGAAGAGCACGCTCGCGCTGTACTGGAAGAACGCGGCTGCATCTATGTTCCTGCGACCAACACCTTCTACATCCGCGAATTTCAAATGGCGCAGGCGGCGGAAGAGTCGTCGCGCTTTCTGCATCACGCGTGCCGGGGTTTGAGATCCCAGCCTGGCTCACTCAACCAGCAGGTCGAAGATGCGCTAGCGCATTTTGGATCGCGTTTGCTCTGTCCGGCGGTTGGATCACAAACCGGGCCCGGCAACAAACCGGGAGAAGCCTTGTACCGAGGGTATATCGCCGGGCAAGTCAGCAGAACCGCCCTTCGGCGGACGTTCCTGGCGCGCTTCCAAGACTCCGCGCAAGCCCAGCGAGTCCTCGCATTAATGAATGACGCGCGCTAGAGTTTCGGGCGCCGGATGAGCGGCAGCGACCGCAATCCACCCTT
>Ga0066789_10000392_pt1 | contig 17067 bp, 14 predicted proteins | sample OrgsoiDNA2013049_FD_70960 | JGI IMG/M metagenome (GOLD analysis project Ga0066789, IMG submission 70960) | Permafrost soil microbial communities from the Arctic, to analyse light accelerated degradation of dissolved organic matter (DOM) -... | ecosystem: Environmental > Terrestrial > Soil >...
CTGCAGCACCAGGGCGTGCTGGGCAGCCACCATGTCCGCATAGGTGTACTGCGGGAAGCGTGCGCGCAGGCCGTCGCTGGGTTTGCTCGATTTTCCGTGACCGATCCCGTCCGGCAGAATAATGAAATACTTATTGCTGTCGAGCAGCTGACCGCGCCCGAACAGCACGCCGGCGAAATGCTCGTTGAGCAGACTCCGGCCCGAGCCGCCGGTGCCGTGCAGGATCAAGATCGCATTGTCGACCCTGCCGTGCGCGTCGAGCTGCGGCCTGCCAAGAGCCGTGTAGTGCAGCCGCAATTCCGGCAGCGATTCACCGGATGCAAACCGAAAATCGTGGATGACATAGTCGCCTTCGCTGGTGGCGTAGCCGGAGGATGGTTGCGCACCGATCGCGGCTGCGCAAAGACAAAGCGCTGCGATATGCACGCAAACAGCCGGAATCAGTCGTGCCCGCATGGAATTTCCCCCAGGCTCCCTGTGTGTCATTGCGCCTCGATGTACTGCCCATCAATACCGCGACTTCCGGCACTCAGCAAGTACAAAAAAGTTCCGCTCACGCTCGCAGGCGCCGGGACCGTGTTCGGATCCTCGGCCGGATAGGCGGCGGCCCGCATCGCCGTGCGCATGCGCCCCGGATTGACGCTGTTCACTCGAATATTCGGCTCGCCCTCGAGCTCCTGCGACCACATGCTGCGCACCGATTCCAATCCGGACTTCGCGACGGCATAGGCTCCCCAAAAAGGCCGCTGGTTTTTCACGATGCCGCTGCTGACGAAAATCACGGAAGCATCCGCGGACATGCGGAGCTGCGGCAGCAAAACCTGCGTCAATATGAACGGTGCGGTCAGATTCACGTGCAGCACCCTGCACCAGGTCGGCACGTCGTATTGTTCGAGCGGCGTGCGATCACCGAGCAGGGCGGCGGCGTGGACCAGTCCGTCGAGTTTGCCGAACTCACTGCCGATGGTTTTCGCCAGATTATCGTAGTCCACGGCGGTCGCGGCCGCGAGATCCAGGGCCGCGATCGCGGGCCGCGGCTTCCCCAGGCTTTCTATTTCATCATAGACCCGCTCGAGCTTGGCGAGGGTGCGGCCGCAGAGAATTACGCTCGCGCCCACTCGCGCGCATTCGAGCGCGAGTGCTCTTCCCAAGCCGCTGCCTGCGCCGGTGATCAAGATGACGCGCCCGGCCAGCAAGTCGGCATCGGGCGTGAATGGCTTGGGAATCATGCGAGCTCCGAATTCATGGGTGGGCGCGCCGCGCCGTCCGCCAGGCGAGGAGCATATCGTGCAATCGGCGGCGCCCCCGCGGCGGCGCACCGCCGTTCAAATGGGTCAGCCCGAGCGCCGCAAGCACCAGCAGGTGCCGATTCCGGGCGCGCTGCGCGCTCGGCAGCGCCTGCTGCGCAATCTCGAAGTACCGTGCGGCCCGTCCGCGCAGGATCTGAAGATAGCTCTGCAAATGCGGGGGCGGAGGGTCGGCGGCGAGATCGTCGTTGTCGACGCCCGCGGTCATGAGTTCATCGATGGCAAAGGGCACGCGCCCCGCACGCGCTTCGCGCCGATAGTCGCGCAGCGCCTTCGCGAGATAATCGGCGGCCGCGAGCGCCACCGTGCAGTTGCGCAAGCTTGCCTCGTCGGGAACGTCGCCGGCGAGCCGTGACGCGAGCGCCAAGGGATCGCCCCACAATGCCTGCGATTGCGGCTCGAGATCGGCGCCGTGTTCGAGCGGGGCACCGCTCACCTCCGCCGCTGCGGCATTGACCGCGGTCAACAGCGGAATGAAATCGACCGCACCGGCGCGCGGCAAGGCGGCAAGATAGGCGCTGATCGGATGGACGGCGGCACCTGCGGCGAGGCGCTGCATTTCTTCCTGCCACCAAGCGAGCTTCAACCGCGCGACGCCGGCTTCTGTCGCCGGATCCACCAGCGCCTGCCACTCGGCGCCGAGGGCGTAGATGCCGAGCAGGGGCGCGCGCGCTTCGGCAGCCGCGAACAGCCAGCTCCAGTAACGCGCACTGCCAGGCGGAATGGCGCGCGTCCTATAGGTGGAATCAAGGGGTTTCAGAGCCGGCCTCGTCCGATGGATCCGCTTCCGCGCCCTCAGGGCGCGGGATGCGCGTGAAGTTCGCCACGGGCTCGATCAGCTCGAGGTCGCGGCTCACACGCAGCCCGAGTTCCGGAAAGCGGCGCGCGGCGGGCATGACCTGCTGTTCGAGCGAACCGACCGCCTTGTTGAAGGACTCGACGCTGCCGCTCAGGGATTTTCCCAATTTTCCGAGATGTTCGCCGAAAACCGCCAGCCGCTTGTACACATCTTCACCGAGCCGGCGGATCTCAGCGGCATTGTCGGCGAGAGCCGATTGCTTCCAGCCATACGCAACGATTTTCAATAACGCCACGAGGCTGGTGGGCGTCGCCAGCATCACGTTTTGCCGCAAGGAGTCGTCGATCAATCCCGGATTCTCCTGCAATGCCGCGGTCAGGAACTGGTCGCCCGGCAGGAACAGGACGACGAAGTCCGGGCTGCGCTCGAACTGCGCCCAATACTGCTTCGAGGAGAGTTCCCGGACCCGCGCGCCGACGATTTGCGAATGGCGGCGCAGCTGCGCGCCGCGCTCTTCGTCGTTCTGAGCCTCGACCGCGGAGAGATAGGCATCGAGAGGCGTCTTCACGTCGACGACGATCTCGCGCCGCTCCGGCATGTGCACGATCATGTCGGGACGAACGGCGCCTGAGTCGGTGATGCGGTGCTGCTGCTCGGTGAAGTCGACGTGCAAGGTCATGCCGGACAATTCCACCAGGCGGCGCAGCGTGATCTCGCCCCATTGTCCGCGCACGTCGGGCCGGCGCAGGGCGGTGACCAAGTTTCGTGTCTCGCGCGATAGCAGGCTCTGGCCGCCGGCCAACACTTCCATCTGAGTCTTGATGGTTGCGAAGGAGTCGATGCGGTCGCGCTCGATCGCTTGAATCTGCGCTTCCGTCTTGGCCAGTGCCTCGCGAATGGGCTGCACCAGGGACTCGATCGCGGTCTCGCGCTCCTTCAGCGCCTGCGAGGCGTCCGACTGCTGACGGGCGAGCCGTTCGCGCGCCAGCTGCAGAAACACTTCGCTGTTGCTTTGCAGGGAATCGCGCGCGAGGTCGCCGAATACGGCCTGCAATTGTTCGCGCGTCCGCGCCAAAGCCTGCTCGCGTTCCGCGCTCGCGGTTTCCTCGGATTTGAGCCGTGCCCGCAGCAGTTCCAACTCGACGTTGAGGGCTAGTTCGCGCCGCGCCCGCCACTGAAGCGCCGCGAGCGCGCCGAACGCGATGCCCGCCAGCAACGCCAACCAGAGGGTGCCGCCGCTCATGCGCCCACCCTCATCGGGATGGGGGCCGCGAGAAATGCGCCAGGTAGTTGACGTCGGTGTTGGGCGAGAGCTGAAACGAACGCGTCAACGGATGGTAAGTGATCCCGGTCAGATCATGCAGTTCCAGACCCGCGGCTCGCGCCCAGCGGGCGAGCTCCGACGGACGAATGAACTTCAAGTATTCGTGCGTGCCGCGCGGCAGCACGCGGGCAATGTATTCGGCTCCGATGATGGCCACCGCAAATGCCAACGGGTTGCGGTTCAGCGTGGAGACGATGACAGCGCCGCCGGGCCTCACCAATGCCGCCAATGCCTTGATGCTGGCGGCCGGATCCGGCACATGCTCGAGCATCTCCATGCAGGTCACGAGGTCAAAGCCGGCGGGCCGTTCTTGCGCCAGCTCCTCTGCCGCAATCGCCCGGTATGCGGCGGGGATCTTGGCTTCCAGCGCATGCAGTTCCGCCACGTCGAGGAGCGCCTGCGATAAGTCGATGCCGAGCACCCGCGCACCCGCGCGCGCCATCGCTTCGGACAAAATGCCCCCGCCGCAGCCGACGTCGAGCACCTCTTTCCCGGGCAGGCTCACCGTGCGTTCGATGTACCGCAGACGCAGCGGATTGAGGTCGTGCAAAGGCTTGGACGGACCCTTGGGGTCCCACCAGCTCTGGGCGAGGGCGGTGAATTTCGCAAGTTCCGCAGGGTCAACATTACGAGCCGATTCGTGCACGGGCGTCACCCTCCAGTTTCATTCGCGCGGCCCAGTCGTTGGCGCGCGCGGCAACGCGGTCCCAATCCAGGCGGGTCAATTCTCCGTCCAACAGCAGCTGTCGACCGGCCACCCAGACGTCGCTCACGATGTCACGGCCGCCGCCTAAAACCAATTGTGTCACCGGATCGCAGAGGGGCTGAGTGGCCGGGCCGCCGAGATCGACGCAACATACATCCGCCCACTTTCCGGACTCGAGAGTGCCGACGCCGCCGTCCAGTCCCAGAACTGCGGCGCCGCCGCGAGTGGCCGCGGCGAGGGCATCCCAGGCTGTAGGTCCAAGTTCGCCTGACCGGGGCGCGCCCGACATCATGAGGGCATACAATTTCATTTCGCCCCATGCGTCCTGACTCCCGCAAGCGCTGCCGCCGGTGCCTATACCTGTGCGAATGCCGGATGCGACGAACGCACCCAAGGGCGGCAATCGATGCTCGGACCCAAGACCCGGCGATAGTGCGAGGCTGATCGATATGCCGGTGCGCTGCGCAAGGTCCACATCCGGCGCCGTGGCGTACGTCATATGGACGGCGTTCAAGGCGGGCGTAAGCATACCGAGTTGCCACAGGCGCCCGATCGGCCGCACGCCGTGCATGGCGATGCAGCGGGCGATCGCGTCCGCCGATTCGTGCAAATCGATCATGATTCCCGCATCGAGTTCATCGGCGAGCGTTGCGAGCCGCGCAAAAGTGGCGTCGCTCAACTTGTCCGCGGCATGCGGCGCGAAAACGGTCGAAATCAAGGGATGACCCGCAAATTCGTCGCGAATGCGGAGTCCCTCGGTCAAGTGTTCAGCGGAGGATTTCGCCCACGGGGTGATCGTCTCGGCCACCGGCAAGCCGATGACCGCGCGCATTCCCTGTTCGCCCGCGGTGCGGGCGGTTTCGTGCGGATAATGGCTGCGATCGCCAAAACACGTGATCCCCGACACGAGCATCTCGGCGACGGCCGCCAAGACGCCGTCGCGCACGAATGCGGGGCCGACGTGATGCGCCTCGAGAAGCGAGGCGGGCGCACCGAATCCGCGAAGCAGCGACAGTGCGGCATGCGTATGAGTGTTGATGATGCCCGGCATCAAGAGATGCGCGGGCCGTTGGATGAGCACCGTGGGGGCATAGCGTTCGGCCGCGTCCCTGCTCGGCAGAAGATCGAGAATTCGGCCGTCGCGCACCACCAATGTATGGTTCTCGAGCACCCGGCCGCGCGCGCTCATGGGCACGATCCAACGGGCGTCGATGCTTAAATCGGCGGCAACAACGGGCATTCCTTATTATATCGGCAAAACCATAGCTGCGGGCTTAAGGTGAGGCGCGGATGTGTGCTAGAATTCGTCCATGTTGAGACCATGTCTCGCTTCCTTTAAACCCGCTTAAGAAAGCCGCGAAGGCTGCACCGGACTCTCGCAAATGGCCGAGATCGCTCGCGAAATATTGCCCGTAAATCTCGAAGACGAGATGCGCAAATCGTACCTCGATTATGCGATGAGCGTCATCGTCGGCCGGGCATTGCCCGATGTCCGCGACGGCTTGAAACCCGTGCACCGGCGCGTGCTTTTCGCCATGCGCGAATTGAGCAACGATTTCAACAAACCCTACAAAAAAAGCGCACGCGTCGTAGGCGATGTCATCGGCAAGTACCATCCGCACGGCGATGCGTCGGTGTACGACGCCATCGTGCGCATGGCGCAAGAATTCTCCATGCGGTATCTGCTGGTGGACGGGCAGGGGAACTTCGGTTCCGTGGACGGCGATCCGCCGGCGGCGATGCGCTATACCGAAGTGCGCATGTCGAGGCTGGCCGGCGAGCTGCTCGCCGACATCGACAAGGAAACCGTCGATTTCAACCCGAATTACGACGAATCCGAAAGCGAGCCGGCCGTACTGCCCGCGCGCATCCCGAACCTCCTGATCAACGGATCATCGGGTATTGCGGTGGGCATGGCGACCAATATCCCGCCCCACAATCTGACCGAAATCATCACGGCGTGCATCGCGCTCATCGAGAACCCCGAGATCACTCTCGGCCAGTTGATGCAGATCGTGCCTGGTCCTGATTTCCCGACTGCGGGATTCATCAATGGCGCCCAGGAGATCGTAGCAGCCTACAAGACGGGTCGCGGCCGTCTGCACTTGCGCGCGCGCACTCACTTCGAGGACGTGGGCAAGGGCGACCGGCAGGCAATCATCATCACTGAACTGCCCTACCAGGTGAATAAGGCGCGATTGATCGAACGCATCGCCGACTTGGTCCGCGACAAACTCATCGAAGGCATTGCCTCGGACGGCCTGCGCGACGAATCCGACAAAGACGGCATGCGCGTGGTGATCGAACTGAAGCGCGGCGAAGTGCCCGAGATTTTGCTCAACAACCTGTATGCGCAGACCCCCATGGAGCAGGTGTTCGGCATCAATATGGTCGCGCTGGTCGATGGTCAGCCGCGGCTGCTGAGCCTGAAGGAAATGCTCGATGCGTTCCTGCGGCATCGGCGCGAAGTCGTGACCCGCCGCACCGTATACGAGCTGCGCAAAGCCCGCGAGCGCGGCCACATTCTGGAGGGCCTCGCGATCGCACTCGCGAACATCGACGAGATCATCGCGGCCATCAAGGCGTCGCCTGCGCCGGCCGAGGCGAAGGTTAAATTGATGTCGCGGCCGTGGGCGTCCGGCGCCGTGCCGGAGATGCTGGCGCGGGCCGGCGCCATCAGCACGCGGCCGGACGGTGAAATCGCGCATCTCGGCATCGTCGAGGGCGGTTACCGGCTGACGGAGACTCAAGCTCAGGCGATTCTGGAGATGCGCCTCAACCGCCTCACGGGCCTCGAGCAGGACAAGATCATCGCCGAGTACCAGGAATTGCTGGTGCAAATCCGCGACCTTTCGGACATTTTGGCGCGGCCCGAGCGTCTGCTCGAGGTGATCCGCAACGAACTCGAATACATCCGCGACACCTTCGGCGACAAGCGGCGCACGGAGATTCTCGTCAATCATGAGGATCTGACGACGGAAGATTTGATTTCCCCGGAGGACGTGGTGGTGACTTTGTCGCACGGCGGCTACGCCAAGGCGCAGCCCGTATCCGATTACCAGGCGCAGCGCCGCGGCGGCCGCGGCAAGGCGGCCACGAGCGTCAAGGACGAGGATTTCGTCGACAAGCTGTTCGTGGCGAACACCCACGACACGCTGCTGTGCTTTTCCGACCACGGCAAGGTTTATTGGCTGAAGGTGTACCAGCTGCCGCAGGCAAGCCGCGGCTCGCGCGGCAAACCCATCGTCAATCTCTTGCCGCTGCAAGAGGGCGAACGCATCAGCGCCATGCTGTCGATCAAGGATTTCGAGGAAGGCAAGTTCGTTTTCATGGCGACCAGCCTCGGAACCGTCAAGAAGACCTCGCTGGCCTTGTTCTCACGGCCGCGCGCCAGCGGCATCATCGCAGTGGCATTGGACGAGGGCGACAAACTGGTCGGCGTGAATATCACCGACGGAACCAAGGACATTTTGCTGTTCACGACGGCCGGCAAGGCGATTCGTTTCATGGAAGAGGAAGTCCGGCCGATGGGCCGCGAAGCGGCGGGAGTTCGCGGGGTGCGATTGGCCGATGACCAGCGCGTCAATGCGTTGATCGTCGCGGAGCAGGGTTTCATTCTCACCGCGTCGCAAAACGGGTTCGGCAAACTGACGCCGCTCGACGAATTTCCAAAGCACGGCCGCGGCGGACAGGGCGTCATTGCATTGCAAATCACCGACCGCAACGGACGCATGGTGGGGGCTCTGCAAGTGAGCGTGGACGATGAAATCATGCTCATGAGCCAGAACGGCGTCCTCGTGCGCACGCCGGTGAAGGACATCTCCGTGGTCGGGCGCAATACCCAAGGCGTGCGCTTGATCCGGCTGGAAGAGGGCGATCAACTTTCCGGTCTCGAGCGCCTCGACGGCTTGGCGGGGGACGCGGACGCGCCGGCCGACGACCCGGCCACTGACGACCCGGCCACCGACGACCCGGCGGCCGGTGACCCGGTCAGCGACGGCCCGTAAATATCTCTCTCGATGCGTGCATTTAACTTCTCTCCGGGACCCGCTGTGTTGCCGCTCGAGGTCATGGAGCAGGCGCAGGGCGAGCTGCTGGACTGGCATCACAGCGGCATGTCCGTCATGGAGATCAGTCACCGCAGCACGGCCTTCATGCAGGTTGCGGCCGAAGCCGAAGCGGATTTGCGCGATCTTTTGTCGATGCCGCACAACTACAAAGTCCTGTTCGTGCAAGGCGGAGCGTCGGCGCAGTTCTCACTCGTTCCGCTGAACCTCGCGGCGCCGCATTCCACGGTCGACTACATCGATACGGGACACTGGTCCCGCAAGGCGATACTCGAGGCGGGTCGCTATGGCACGGTGCACCTCGCCGGCGATGCCGGCGGCGACTACCTGCGGGTGCCGCCGCAGAGCGAGTTGCGGTTCAGCGCGGACGCGGCTTATGCGCATTACACGCCGAACGAGACCATCAGCGGAGTCGAGTTCGGATATGTCCCGGAGACGGGACGCGTTCCGCTCGTTGCCGATATGTCGTCGAGCATCCTGTCGCGGCCCACCGACGTCTCAAAGTTCGGGCTCATCTACGCGGGCGCGCAAAAGAACATCGGCCCCTCCGGTTTGACGGTGGTGATCGTGCGCGATGACCTCATCGGCCATGCACGGGCCGAGACGCCCCTGGTCTTCGATTACAAGGCGATCGCCGACAATCAATCCATGTTGAACACGCCGCCGACGTTCGCCTGGTACATGGCGGGTCTCGTGTTCAAGTGGCTGAAGAGCGCCGGCGGGCTGCCGGCAGCCGGCGAACGCAATCGCATCAAGGCCGAGACCCTGTACGCGGCCATCGACGGCTCTCACCTCTACGAGAGTCCGGTCGCGAAGGATGCGCGCTCCCGGATGAACGTGACATTCACCCTCAAGCGGCCCGAGCTGGATGCCGCGTTTCTCGCCGGGGCGGCCGCGGCCGGGCTGCACGGGCTCAAGGGACATCGTGTACAGGGTGGCATGCGCGCGAGCATCTACAATGCCATGCCGCTCGCCGGCGTGGTGGCGCTGATCGCCTTCATGCGGGAATTCGAGCGCCGACACGCGTGAGGTAACGGGATGGCAAGCAACAGGACACCGCCGGGCAAGGGCCGGCCCCGCAAGCACCGGCCCCGCCAGCCACCAGCCGCTCGAGCGGCGCCCGGCAAGGCGGTTCCCGGGATAATGCCGTCCGGCGGTGGACTCGGGAATATCCGCGACAGCATCGATGCCATCGATGCGCGAATCCACGCACTGCTCAACGAGCGCGCCCGCTACGCGCAGCTGGTGGGCATCTCCAAATCCGAATCCGGCAAGGCGGTGGATTTCTACCGCCCCGAGCGCGAAGCCGAAGTTCTGCGGATGGCGCTCGAGCGCAATCAAGGGCCGCTGCGCGACGAGGAGATCGCACGGCTGTTTCGCGAGATCATGTCGGCCTGCCTGGCGCAGCAGGAGCCTCTCAAAGTCGCGTTCTTGGGACCGGAGGGTACCTTCACACAGGCCGCGGTGCTGAAGCACTTCGGCTCGTCGGTGCGGGCGCTGCCGTTGCCGGCGATCGACGAGGTTTTCCATGAAGTCGAAGGCGGCGTCGCGGACTTCGGCGTCGTGCCGATCGAGAACTCGAGCGAGGGCACCGTCAATCACACGCTGGATATGTTTCTGTCGTCGTCCCTCAAGATCTGCGGGGAGGTTGAGCTCCGGATCAACCATCATTTGATGGGCAGAATGACAGGCACCGACGCCGTCAAGCGCGTGTGCGCCCATGCGCAGGCACTGGCGCAATGCCGCGCCTGGCTGGATGAGCACCTCCCGGACGCGGAGCGGGTGGCCGTATCAAGCAACGCCGAGGGTGCGAGGCGCGCGCGCGATGAGCGCGGCACGGCGGCGATCGCGAGCCACGCAGCGGCCGAGATTTACGGGCTCACCCTGCTCGCCAATGAAATCGAGGACCGGCAGGACAATACCACCCGCTTCCTGGTGGTGGGCAGAAAGCTTTTCAGTGCGAGCGGCGTGGATCGCACCACGCTGCTGGTCTCCGCCGCGGACACCGATGACGCGGGGGCGCTGTTCCGGCTGCTCGAGCCGCTCGCCGAGCACCGCGTCAATATGACGCGCATCGAATCGCGTCCCTCCCGCAAACGCAAATGGGACTACGTGTTTTTCATCGATGTCGAAGGACACGTCAGCGATCCGCCGGTGGCCAAGGCGCTCGCGGCGCTCGAGGAGCGCGCCTCGCTGTTCAAAGTGCTGGGCTCGTATCCGCGGGCAGTGCTCTGACGGATGGCGCCCCCGACGCGCAAATTTGAGGCGCAGCCGGCGCGCAATGTGTCGGGTGCGGCCGCGGTCCCGGGCGATAAATCCATATCGCATCGCGCGCTGATGTTGTCCGGCATCGCGCAGGGTACGAGCGTAGTGACCGGCTTCCTGGCGAGTGAGGATTGCCTGGCTACTTTAACCGCGATGCGCGCCCTGGGAGTGACCATTCTGCAGCCGGGCGCCACGCATGTCGTGATTCAGGGAGTCGGTTTGCGCGGCCTGCGCGAGGCGGGCCGCGCCCTCGACATGGGCAATGCGGGAACGGCCATGCGCCTGTTCACCGGCCTATTGTCGGCGCAAGATTTCAACTCCCAACTGATCGGCGACGCATCGCTCATGAAGCGCCCGATGGAGCGGGTTGCGGCGCCGCTGCGCGAGATGGGGGCCGATGTCCGTACCCGCAACGGCACGCCGCCGGTCGATATCGGCGGCGGACGCCGCCTGCATGGAATCGACTACCGGATGCCGGTGGCGAGCGCGCAGGTGAAGTCGGCAATTCTGTTGGCCGCACTGTATGCCGACGCGGCCACGACCGTCATTGCGCCGGCGATGAACCGCGACCACAGCGAGCGCATGCTCGAAAATTGCGGAGTGCGCCTAGATCTCGACGGACTTCGCACGACGCTGCACCCGCCGGCTCAATTGGCGAATCAGCAGCTGAATGTGCCCGGCGATTTCTCCTCCGCCGCCTTTTTCATCGTTGCGGGCCTGTTGGGGGCGACGGCGGCGGGCTTGCTGATTCAGAACGTGGGAATGAATCCGACGCGCACCGGCCTGCTCGACGTCCTGCGCGCCATGGGCGGGAATATCGAGATCCTGAACCCGCGCGCCAGCGGCGCCGAACCGGTGGCGGACCTCAAGGTTCACGCCTCCGCGCTGCGAGGCATCCGGGTTCCCGTGGAACTCGTGCCCCTCGCCATCGACGAGCTTCCGGTGCTGTTCGTCGCGGCCGCCTGTGCCGACGGCGAGACCGTGGTGACGGGCGCCGAAGAGCTTCGCGTGAAGGAAAGCGACCGGATAGCAGCGATGAGTGCGGGCTTTACGGCCTTGGGCGTGGCCCACGACGTATTGCCCGACGGCATGCGAATCGAAGGCCGCGGCGATGGCCCGGCATTCCGCGGCGGCGAAGTGGATAGCTTCGGCGATCACCGGATTGCCATGTCCTTTACTATTGCGAGTCTGCGGGCCGCGAAGACCCTGTCGATTCGCGACGTGGCGAACGTGGCCACGTCGTTTCCGGGCTTCGTCGCGCTGGCGCGATCGGTGGGTCTCCGAGTCTCCGAATCAGCTGCATAGGGAGGGCGGTGCCTTGAAGCATGTACCGGTCATGACCATTGATGGTCCCTCGGGATCCGGCAAGGGGACGGTCAGCCGTGCCGCCGCGCATGCGCTCGGCTGGGCGCTGCTCGATAGTGGTGCGCTATACCGTCTGGTCGCCCTGGCGGCCCGCAGGGCGGGAGTCAGCCTCGAGGACGGGCCGGGGCTCGCCGCATTGGCCGGAGGGCTTGATATCAAATTCGGCTCCGATTCGGCGGGCGAGGAGGACGTCTGGCTGGACGGCCAGGAGGTGACCGGCGCCATTCGGACCGAGCAGGCGGGCAATGACGCCTCCAAGGTCGCAGCCTTAGGCGTGGTTCGTGCCGCCCTCCTGGAGCGTCAGCGGCGCTTTGCCGTACCCCCGGGACTGGTCGCGGACGGGCGCGACATGGGGACCGTGGTATTCCCCCACGCGGAAGTTAAGATTTTTCTCACGGCAAGCGCCGCGGAGAGGGCCGCCAGGCGCTATAAGCAGTTGAAAGAAAAGGGGGTTGCTGCTACCCTTGCCGCCCTTTCGCTGGAGATAGCGGAGCGCGACCGGCGCGATACGAATCGTGCGATTTCGCCTCTCGTCCCAAGCGCAGACGCGGTCCTGCTGGATACCACCGGGATGTCCGTCGAAGAAGTGGTTGAGCGTGTCTTGGTGGAGGCCCGCGGGCGTCTATCGCCTGAGCTTTCGTAAGGTTATAGGTTGCGGCTGTCATGGAATGATCGCCGTTATTTTATGGTAACCCCTCGGCACACGGGAACCGTGCCAGGGAATAGTAAGAGAACACATGACAGAAAGTTTTGCGGAACTGTTCGAACAGAGCATCGCGAGCCAGCGCATTCGTCCTGGCACCATCCTCAATGGACTGATCGTCGAAGTAGGCCAGGACTACGTCATCGTCAACGTCGGATTGAAATCCGAGGCGGTAATTCCATCCGACCAATTCAAGAATGAGAAAGGCGAGATCGAGGTCGTCGTCGGCGAGACCGTCGAGGTCGCCCTGGACAGCGTCGAAGACGGTTCAGGAGAAACCCGTCTATCGCGCGAAAAGGCCAAACGCGCCAGAACGTGGACGCGGCTCGAATCGGCCTTCGAAAAGCAGGAAGTGGTCATCGGCATCATCACGGGCCGGGTCAAGGGCGGTTTCACCGTCGAGATCGACAACGTGCGCGCGTTCTTGCCGGGTTCCCTGGTCGATGTGCGCCCGGTGCGCGATCCGTCGTACCTGGAGAACAAGCCGCTCGAATTCAAGGTCATCAAGCTCGATCAGAAGCGCAATAATGTGGTCGTGTCGCGCCGCGCGGTCGTCGAGCAGGAATACAGCGCAGAGCGTTCCGCGCTGCTGGATAATTTGCAGGAGGGTGCGGCGGTCAAGGGTGTGGTGAAGAATCTCACCGACTACGGCGCTTTCGTCGACTTGGGCGGCATCGATGGACTGCTGCACATCACCGACATGGCTTGGAAGCGCGTCAAGCATCCGTCCGAAGTAGTCAAGGTCGGCGAAGAGATCGATGTGCGCATTTTGAAGTTCGACCGCGAGCGGCAGCGCGTGTCACTCGGGCTCAAGCAATTGGGCGCGGATCCGTGGCAGAACATCGCGCGGCGCTATCCGGCCAATACGCGTCTGTTCGGCAAGGTCACCAACATCGCCGATTACGGCTGCTTCGTCGAAATCGAAGAAGGCGTGGAAGGTCTGGTTCACGTCTCGGAGATGGATTGGACCAACAAGAACGTCAATCCCGCCAAGGTGGTGCATGTAGGCCAGGAAGTCGAGGTCATGGTGCTCGACATCGACGAGGAGCGCCGCCGCATCAGTCTCGGCGTGAAGCAGTGCAAGACCAATCCGTGGAAGGAGTTCGCCGAGAACTACAACCGCGGCGACAAGGTCAGCGGCCAGATCAAGTCGATCACCGATTTCGGCATTTTCATCGGACTTGCCGGCGGCATCGACGGCCTGGTGCATTTGTCGGACATCTCGTGGGACATGCCCGGCGAGGAGGCGGTGCGCAGCTATCAAAAGGCGCAGCAGGTCGATGCCATGGTATTGTCCATCGATCCGGAGCGTGAGCGCATCAGCTTGGGGATTAAGCAGCTGGCGAAGGATCCGTTCTCCGCATACATCGCCGAGCACCCGAAGGGCAGCATCGTCAACGGTGTGGTGCGAGAGGTGGACGCCAAAGGAGCGATCATCGATCTGGGAAACGGAGTCGACGGTCAGTTGCGGGCTTCCGAGTTGTCGCGCGATCGCGTGGAAGATGCTCGCCTGCTGCTGAAAGTCGGCCAGGAAATCGAAGCGAGGTTTACCGGAGTGGACCGCAAGGGGCGCAGTATCTCGTTGTCGATCAAGGCGAAGGACATCCACGAGGAACAGGAAGCCATGCAGAATTATCGGACCGATTCACCGACCGGAACCAGCCTGGGAGATCTTCTCAAAGAACAAATCTCCGGCCAGGACTGAAAAGGAAAGGCATCGGCGCGGCGGTGCTGACTCGCCGCGCTTGCCCTCTTAAGCATGTCAAGTGATGCCCACGGATCGATAATGACGAAATCGGAACTCATCGAGATCATCTCGGCCAAACAGAAGCACTTGCCGGCGAAGGACGTCGAACTCGCCGTCAAGCAGCTGCTGGAAATCATGAGCGATGCGCTCGCGACGGGGGAGCGGATCGAGATTCGCGGCTTCGGCAGCTTCTCGCTGCATTTCCGCCCGCCGCGGCAGGGCCGAAATCCGAAGACCGGAGAAGCCGTCGCGCTCGCCGGCAAACATGTCCCGCACTTCAAGCCGGGCAAAGACCTGCGCGAGCGGGTCAACGACGGTGCGGATCAGCCGATCCGCGATTGAATAAGGTCGCAGGCTGCGCGGCGGTCTTGGGCTAGCAGACAGGCTCCGTGTGACCGACCTACCGCTGCTGACATGGGTTTTGGTGGTTGCGGCGCTGGTTCTCGGGATACTTGCCGGGCACTTCGGCTGGGGCAAGCGCTGGCCCGGGCTCTTAAGCAAACTGCATCCCGATTATCTGACCGGACTGGATTACCTGGTCACCGAGCAGCCGGATCGAGCGCTCGACATGTTCCTGAAGCTGATGGACGCCAACGCCGACACCATCGAAACACATTTCGCCCTGGGTTCGTTGTACAGGCGCCGTGGAGAGGTAGAGCGCGCCATCCGCATCCATCAGAATCTTTTGGCGCGCGATGCATTGGCTCCCGAGCATCGCGAGCAGGCGCTGCTCGCGCTCGCGCAGGACTACTTGCGCGCCGGGCTGCTCGACCGCGCGGAAGGATTGTTTCAGCAAGTCAGCGAGGTCCCGCGCCTGCGCGCCAGTGCGCTCGATGCTCTGCGGCTGGTTTACGAACTGCAGCATGATTGGCAGCAGGCGCTGGCTGCTTATCGGCAACTGCTGCGCCTCAAGGCGGCTCCCCCGCGCGTAGTTGCGGCGCACTACTTATGCGAGCTGGCCGCGCTTGCGATCGAGCGCGGCGATACGGCGGATGCGCGGCGTCTGTTGCGCGAAGCCCGCGCGGAGGCAACGCCTTTCCCGCGAGCGGCCCTGCTGCGCGCCGAGATCGCGGAACGCGATGCACAGCCCGAGCTCGCCGTGCGGCTGCTCCGTCAGGCGCTCGCCGAAGCGCCGGAATTGCTGCAAGGCGAACTGCCGCATCTGCTCAAATTGGTCGAGCCGCAGGCGCGCAATGCGGTGCTGGCGGAGCTCGCGGCACAAGCAGAGTCGCGGGATTTCAATGAATCGAAGCGCCTGGTATTCGCCGCGATCGCAGCGGATCTGGCCGGCGCGGCGCCCCTGCGCTCGCTGATCGAAAAAGTGTTTGCGCAGGACGCCACATTGCAGGCGGTTTGGCGCGCGGATCCGGGGCAGTTTGACCGCACCGCACACGAGATTGGGGCGCTGCTGGCTCATGCGGAAAAATATCGTTGCAATGAATGCGGTTTTTCAGGGCGCAGCTTCTATTGGCATTGCCCGGCCTGTCATTCTTGGGCCAGCTTCGAGGCGTATGCCATCGTCAAACTCCGCTAGCGGAGATTCATCGCGCGGCGTGTGAGATTTGTCCGACGGCGCGCCCCGGTGAAATCCGCTATTATTTAATTCATGTCATACCAAGCCGTAAGAACCGCCGTATTTCCCGTCGCCGGGCGCGGCACTCGATTCCTGCCGGTCACCAAAGCCAGCCCGAAGGAAATGCTTCCGATCGTCGACAAGCCGCTGATTCAATATGCGGTCGATGAGGCGCTGTCCGCCGGCGCGGACACGCTGGTGTTCATCACCGGCAGCTCCAAGCGGGCCATCGAGGATCACTTCGACACAAATCCCGAACTCGAGGCCGTTCTGCAGGCGCAGGGCAAACAGGAATTGCTGGACACACTGCGCGGAATTCTGCCGAGCTGGGCATCGTGCGTGTACATCCGCCAGCCCGCGCCCTTGGGGCTGGGTCATGCGGTGTTGTGCGCAAGGCCCGTCGTCGGCACTGCTCCCTTCATGGTGCACCTTGCGGACGATTTGATCGACGCCGAGGTGCCGTGCCTCAAGCAAATGGTCGAGGTATTCGCGACCCACGGGGGCAGCGTGCTCGGCGTGCAGAACGTGCCGAAACAAGACACGGACAAATACGGCATCGTGACGTTGGAGGGCAAGATTGCGCCGCGCGTAGGCAAGATGTCGCACATCGTGGAGAAGCCCAAGCCGGAGAAAGCGGCATCCACGCTCGCCGTGGTGGGCCGTTATCTTCTCACCGCGACGCTGTTCGACGATCTGGCGAAGATCGGCAAGGGTGCGGGCGGTGAGATTCAACTCACCGACGGCATCGCCCGGCTGATGCAGCGCGAACCGGTCTATGCCTTCGAATTCGAAGGCAAGCGCTACGACTGCGGCAACAAGCTCGGATACTTACAAGCGACCGTGGAGTACGCACTGAAGCATCCGAGCCTGGGTGGCGATTTTGCCGACTATCTGCGAAAGCTGGTTCCCACCCTCTAACGGAAGCGCCTAACGGAAACGCCCTCGCTGCTGCTGGCCGAAACTTCTCGTGCCTGAAGCGCCGCCCGCCGGTGCGCGGCGCGAATCGCGCCCTGCGTGCTGGCCTTGCCGGCCCTGACCCTGCGATGGGCGGTTGGCCGGACGGTTGCCGGCGGCGCGCTCCCCGCCGCGATCGCCGTGAGAGGGCGGCGACGCCGACTCGAGAATCTTGAATACCGGCGTCGGTAGGGTCGGAATGCTGCGGTGTAGAACCCGCTCGATGTCGCGCAACAATCCGGATTCATCGCTGGACA
>Ga0066789_10000397_pt1 | contig 16980 bp, 16 predicted proteins | sample OrgsoiDNA2013049_FD_70960 | JGI IMG/M metagenome (GOLD analysis project Ga0066789, IMG submission 70960) | Permafrost soil microbial communities from the Arctic, to analyse light accelerated degradation of dissolved organic matter (DOM) -... | ecosystem: Environmental > Terrestrial > Soil >...
AGATGCCGCCGAAGTGAACGGTGAGCGCTTGACGGCGCGGCACATCGTGATCGCGACCGGCGGCAAAGCCGTGGTGCCGGAGTTGCCGGGGGCGGAGCTCGGCATTACTTCTGACGGCTTTTTCTCCCTCGAGCAGCGGCCGAAGCGAGTCGCAATCGTCGGCAGCGGCTACGTCGCCTGCGAGCTGGCAGGAGCGTTCCACGAGCTCGGCAGCGAAGTGGAGCTGTTCATCCGAAAGGACCATTTGCTGACGAATTTCGACGCGATGTTGGGGAAATCCCTGATGCGCGAAATGCGCGATCAGGGGATCGAGATTCACCAACACGTCGTGCCCGCCGGGGTTCGCGGGCAATCCGGCCTTAAGACCCTGGCGGCGGCGGACGGACGGGAATTTTCAGGCTTCGATTGTCTGTTGTGGGCGGTCGGGCGCAGCGCCAATGTGACCGGCCTCGATTTGGACAGAGCCGGCATTGCGATCGATGACGGCGATTTTGTGGCCACCGACGGCTTCCAGAACACCAACGTGCCGGGCGTCTATGCAATCGGCGACGTGACCGGCCGGGCCGCCCTGACGCCCGTTGCAATCGCCGCCGGCAGGCGCTTGAGCGATCGCCTGTTCGGCGGCCAAGCCGAACGCCGCTTGCAGTACAGCATGATTCCGACTGTCGTGTTTACTCACCCACCCATCGGTACCGTGGGTGCGAGCGAAGCCGAAGCGCGCGCTCAATTTGGGGACGCTGTGAAGGTGTACATTGCCGACTTCGCGCCGATGTACCACGCCTTGACGGCACGAAAAACGCACACCGACATGAAGCTGGTATGCGTGGGACCGGAACAACGGATCGTCGGCTGCCACATCATCGGGACCGGCGCCGACGAAATGCTGCAGGGATTCGCCGTGGCGATCCGCATGGGGGCGACCAAGCGGGACTTCGACGACACAGTGGCGATCCACCCAACGAGCGCCGAAGAACTGGTGACCATGCGCTAGAGCGCGGCTGCTCTTTATGCGTGCTGCGCGAGGGCTTGCAGTACGGGCTGGGTATCCGGCCGTATGCCGCGCCAAAGCAGGAAAGATTCTGCAGCTTGCTCGACCAGCATGCCCCATCCCTTGGTCGTGCGCGCCGCGTGCAAGGATTTCGCCCACATGGTGAAGGGGGTATGACCGCGGCCGTACGCCATGTCGTAACAAACCGTCTCTTCGCCCACGAGCCCGACGGGCATATCGGGCATTTTACCGTGCAGGCTCGCCGAGGTGCCGTTGACGATGAGGTCGTACGGCGGTCCCTCGATATCTGCGAACCCGCAGCCTGAGACTTGGCCCATGTCGGCGAACTCGGTCGCCAATTTGCGGGCCCGATCGGGTGTCCGGTTGGCAATGACGAGCTCACCCAAGTCGCGCTCGAGCAAGGGACCGAGGACGCCGCGCACGGCGCCGCCGGCCCCGAGTATCAACACTCTCTTGTTGACGAGATTGATTCCGAGGTTGCGCTCGAGGTCGGCCGTCAGTCCGAGCCCGTCGGTGTTATCGCCGAGCAGGGAGGTATCCTCGAAAAACGCAATCGTGTTCACCGCCAGCGCACGCTCGGCTCGCGGAGTGAGTTCATTGACCAGTTCCGCCGCCGCCTGCTTATGCGGCAGCGTAACGTTGAGGCCGCGCACGCCGCTCGCGAACAAGCGCAGCGCTTCGCGCCGAAAATTATCCGGCGCGATGTCGAACAATCGGTATACCAAGTTTTGCGCGGTCGCTTTGGCGAACATCCCGTGAATGAACGGTGACCAGCTGTGGGAGACGGGATGGCCCACGACCCCGTATTGATCCGGCGTATCAGGCCCCAAGCTCACTCTGCCAGCCACTCTGCAGCGCGTTTGGCGAAATAAGTCAGAATACCGTCCGCCCCCGCGCGCTTCATCGAAAGCAACGTCTCGAGGGCCACGGCGCGTTCATTCACCCAACCGTTGCCGGCCGCGGCCATGATCATCGAGTACTCGCCGCTCACCTGGTAGACGAAAGTCGGCATGCCAAAGCGGTCCTTGACGCGACGCACAATATCGAGATACGGCAAGCCTGGCTTGATCATGACCATATCCGCGCCCTCGCTGATGTCCAGAGCCACTTCGCGCAGCGCCTCGTCGGAGTTGCCCGGGTCCATCTGATAGGTGTGCTTGCTGCCGGCACCCAGTTGTCCGGCCGACCCCACCGCTTCGCGAAACGGGCCGTAAAAGCTCGACGCATATTTTGCCGCGTACGCCAATATCCGCGTGTGGACCAATCCGGCCGTCTCGAGCGCAGCGCGAATCGCAGCGATGCGTCCGTCCATCATGTCAGAGGGCGCAACCACGTCGGCCCCGGCATCCGCATGCGAGCGTGCTTGACGCACCAGGGTATCCACAGTTAGATCGTTCTGCACATAGCCGTTTTCGTCGATCAAGCCGTCCTGGCCGTGCGTGGTGAAGGGATCGAGCGCGACGTCGGTGATGACGCCGAGACCCGGGAACTCCTTTTTCACAGTCCGCACCGCGACCTGCGCGATGCCGTTCGGATTCCAGGACTCGCGCGCATCGAGCGTCTTTTTCTCCTTGGGGGTGACCGGAAACAAGGCGATGGCCGGGATCTTGAGACGCACCAAGGTCTCGCACTCGCGCAAAAGTTGATCGACGGACAGCCGCTCGACCCCTGGCATTGCAGCCACAGGCTGCCGCTCGCCGCGCCCTTCGACTACGAACATCGGGTAAATCAATGCGTCCGCGCTCAAGCGGGTTTCGCGCATCAAGCGGCGGGAAAACTCATCGCGCCGCATGCGCCGCATGCGGATATTCGGAAATGAATTGGCGGTAGTTCCGGTCATCTCGACTGTGACTCCTAACTTAAGCATAAGCCCGGCGAATTCGGCGCGCCTCCCCCCGGTTTGGCCGCGCCTTTTGAGGCGCCATCGGCGTAACGCGGTAATATCGCGCGGGAGAAATCTCAAGCCGGGTGCTGATTTAACCATGAAGGATCAGGTTGGCGGAAATCACAAGCGCGCCCGCTTCCAGGCGTTATGCCAATCGCTGCGCCCGGATCTGCTGCGTTTCGCCTTTTGGTTGTCCCGCGACCGCGCTTTGGCGGAAGACGTGGTTCAGGAAACCATGCTGCGCGCCTGGAAAGCTCAGGACTCGCTGCTGGACGAGGCTGCCGTCAAGCCCTGGTTCTTGACCATCATCCGCCGGGAATACGCGCGCAGCTTCGAACGCAAGCGGTTTGCCACCGTGGATATCGATGAATTGGTCGCCCAAGAGGAACCGATGCTGGCCGCCGCCGAGGAGCAGAACCTCGCTGAATTGCGTGCCGCCTTGTTCAGATTACCCGACGAGTACCGGGAGCCGCTGGTGCTGCAGGTACTGATGGGCTTTTCCACCGCCGAAATAGCCCGCGAACTTGGATTGACGGGCGCCGCGGTCCTGACGCGCTTATTTCGCGCGCGTAAGCAGCTGCGCGTGCTGTGCGGCGAGGACACGAGCTTGGATCCTCCAGAATGATCGACTGTACCCGCTACAGACAGGCGATGCTTGCCCAACCGCACGACGCGGATCCCGCGCTCCGCGAGCACCGCGAAAGCTGCCGAGACTGCAATCTATTCACCGAGCGGCTGTTGCGTTTTGAGTCAGGCCTTGAGCGCGCCCTGCGCGTGGCCCTGCCGGACGCAGCGGGTGAGGTCGTGCCGCTGCGCGCCAGGTCGCCGCCGCGCCGGCGAAGCTTTCGCACGGGATGGCAGGCTTGGGCGGCCGGTGTGCTGATGGCCCTTATGGTCGCGGGGGGCCTGTGGCTGGGCGTTCCGGGATCCAGCCTCGCCGCCGATGTCGCGACCCACATGCAGGAGGAGCCGCAAGCATGGCGGCGCACCGATCTGCCGGTGCCGAGTGCCGCGCTGCAGAGTGTGCTGCGCGATTCACACCTGCGATTGGCCGCGGGCTTAGGTATCGTGAGCTACGCCAACAGCTGTGGATTCCGGGGACACAAGGTACCGCACCTCGTCATACAAACCGAGTCGGGGCCGGTGACCGTGATGGTGCTGGTGCATGAACATGCGCGCAAACCGGTGCAGTTCGACGAACAGGGTTACCGCGGGGTCATCGTGCCGGTGGCCGGGCACGGCAGCCTTGCAGTCCTCACGCAGGGTCCTGACACGGACCTCGGCACCATTGAGCAGATCGCGCATCGAGTGCAGGGTGCCATCGTTTGGACCCAGGAGCCCTCTTAAGTATTCCGCTGGATCAGATACCGACTTCGCCGAGCAGGTCGATCAACCGCCGCGCACTCGCAGCCAACGTCGGGTGATCGGCCTCGAATTGCACGGCGATTCTTTCCAATCGGTCGGGAAGCGATAGTTGCGCCGGGGACGGCGAATCGGCGGGCTTGTCGATCAAGCGATTGATGTCCTGCATCATGTCGCTCAAGGATTCCCTGGACTCGGGGTCCGCTCGAAGAGCATCGGACAGCTGTGCATGCAGCTTGGCGACGAGATCACGTAAAGACTTTTGATCCATATATGAGTCCTGAAAGAGAGCACGTCCTTAAGAGCAGTGCGGCTATTGTGCCACTCGCTCCGGAGTCAAGCGGCCTACTTCCACGTAGCCGGCTCCTGGTGTTGCGATCCCCTTATGAATTGCGGCGTAGGCCTGGGTCAAGTATTCGTCCGCTCCGTAGGGAGGGTTGACGATCATCAGGCCGCTGCCGGCGAGTCCGACCCCGGCATCGTCGGGATGAATGGCAAGGTCCGCAAACAGCATCTTCGGAAGTCGCAGCGCCTCGAACCGCGCATGCACCATGCGGCGCTGGGAGGCGCTGCGGATCGGATACCACATCAAATAGATGCCACCCGGCCAACGGCGGTAAGCCTCCGCAAACGCCTGCAGCATCAGCTTCAATTCATCGAGACTTTCATAGGGGGGGTCGATCAAAACCAATCCGCGGCGCTCGTCGGGCGGCAGAAACGCCTTGAGCGCAGCGTAGCCGTCGCCGATTTCGGTGCGGACCCGGCCCAGGGATTCGATCTCCCGCTCCGCAGCGCGCGCCTCCGCAGGCAGAAGTTCGACGAATAACGCGCGATCCTGAGGGCGCAGGCTGCTTGCGATCAAGGCGGGTGAGCCGGGATAACGCGCCAGGCGTTTGCCGCGCCGCGCGCGAATCGCCGCGAAGTAGGCGGCGAGGGCCGGCATGCCGATGCTGGTTTCGATCAAGCGCTGCACGCCGCGCTCCGCCTCGCCGGATTTCTGTGCTTCCGGGGCTTGCAGATCGTAGTACCCGCGGCCCGCATGACTGTCCAGAACGAAGAACGCGGCGTCTTTACGCTGCAATGCGCCGACGCAGTACATCAGGCCGACGTGTTTCGCAACATCCGCAAAGTTTCCGGCATGGTAGATGTGCTTGTAGTTCACCGCCCGGCATTGTGCCTGTGTCGGCGAGCCCCGTGGAAACTACCGGGGTAAGCCTAAGGCTCTTCCTAGGGCTCGGCTTCACCCGTCACTGCGACGAAGGAAGGGGTGCCTTCCCGCACTACTCGAATGAGCAGGGGAGCTCGAGGGGTGGGGGCTGCGACCGTCACGAGATCCGCAGCGCCGATCAACTGCTTGGGTCCCGCGTGCGTGATGAGGTCGCCGACCTTGAGGCCCGCCAATGCGCCCGGCCCCGCCGGGCGCAGCTGAGTGACGATGAGACCGCTCGCTTCATCGCTGGCCTTGATGGCTTTGCGGATCTCCGGCGTCGTGTTCGCCACTCCCAGTCTCAAAGAGGGCACCCAGGTATCCAGATCACCCGTGAGAGCCGGGTCGGAAGGCGGGTCTGGGAGCCGGCCGATGGTCAGCGCAATGGACTCCTGCTTACCGGCACGCAAAACAGATGCCACCACCAGCGTCTTCGGCGGCAGCCGTGCCGTAATCTTGCTCAGATCTTTGAGGGTCACGACGCTCCTGCCGATGCGCAGCACCACGTCTCCCACCCAGAGTGCGCCGACCGCGGGGCCCTCCGCGTCTATTGCGGTTACCAGCACGCCCGTCGGTGTTTTCATGCCGAGCGCCTTCGCGAGTAACGGCGTCACTGCCTGAGCGGAGATGCCGATATAGCCGCGCTCGACCCGGCCATGCGCTTCGAGTTGGCCAACGACACCCGCAACGATCTCCGCCGGGATCGCGAAGCCGAGCCCAACCGAGCCCCCGCTGGGCGAGAAAATGGCCGAGGTTACGCCGATGACCGTCCCGTCAGTGGATAAAAGGGGGCCGCCCGAGTTGCCCTGATTGATCGCGGCGTCGGTTTGCAGGAAATCGATGTATGGGTCGTCCTCAAGAATGCGCGCGCGCGCCGAGATGATGCCGGCGCTCACGGATTGTCCGAGCCCAAATGGATTGCCGATGGCTATGACGGCATCGCCGACGGAAACTGCCTCGGAAGATCCCAAGCGCAGAGCGGGTAAATTGCCTGCCGATACCTTCAGCAGCGCGATATCGGTGACCGCGTCGGCGCCTATGATCTTCGCGGGCAGCTCTCGGGCGTCCGGCAGCCGAATTCGCACCGTGCGTGCACCCGTGATGACGTGTCTGTTCGTGACGATGAGGCCATCTTCGCGAATGACAAACCCCGAGCCGAGCACGCCGGTTGGTCTGTCGCTGCTTCCTGGAATGCCGTTTGCGCCCGAAAGCAACCGTCGAATGATCGCCCCGACAGCGTCGTAACCCGTGTCCGCGGTCACTCGCGCGGCAGCGCGCGCGCCGGCGCTGACGCTTTGTTCTTCCACCATGACGGTCACCACGCTGGGTGCGACCTGCCGGACGAGCGCGGCGTAGCCTGAAGGCATGGCGTCGTTTGCGGCGCAGGTGAACGGCCGCATCAGCACGGCGAGGACCGCTGCCAGAAGCAGCGAGTGAATGCATGTCGCAGCTGAGCGGTTGCGGTTATTCATGAGGCAAGATTAAGCTGCGCGCAAAGCCTCCGCCACCGGCAGGCGCGCTGCACGCAACGCCGGAAAGAATCCGCCGAGCAGCCCGATGACGCAGGCCCAGACGATGCCGGTGATGATCAACGCTCGTGTGACCGTCAGCTGGAATACGACCTGCGCGAAGGCGCCGCCAAGCGTGCTGACGCTGTGCCCGTTGAAGAACAGCCACGCCAGCGAAGCGCCGATGACGCCCCCCAGAAGGGACAGCAGCAGCGCCTCGATCATGACCGACAGCAGCACCGGCAGGGCGCCGAAACCGATCGCCCGCAAGGTGGCGATTTCCAGCCCACGCGCGGCAACCGCCGAGTACATGCTGTTGAGCGCGCCGAACATCGCGCCGATCGCCATGATGACGGCCACCGTGTTGCCCACGACGTTGATGGCCTTGGTGAGCGCCTTGGATTGCGCGGCGTAGTATTCGGGCTCGCGCTGCACGTCGACTTTGAGCTGCGGATCGGTGGTGAGCGCATCTTTGAAGCGGGGGAATTCCGCCGGGCTCGTGAGCAGGGCTACGGCTGAGCTGTAGCCGTTGCGTTCGATCGATGAGCCCACCGTATCGACGTCGGCCAGCAGCTCGGATTCATGGACGTCGCCGTTGCTCGTGAACATGCCGGTGACCGTCCAGTCGGCGTTGCGCAGATGCAGCACGCTGCCGACGGTGAGCCCGCGAAACTGCTTGGCAGCGCCGGCGCCCGCAATCAGTTCGCGCACCGCCGGATGAAACATGCGGCCGGCCACGATTTTGAGCTCAGGACGCACCTTGGTGAGCTCGAGGCCAACGCCGCGCAAAGTGATGTTGGCATCGGTGCCGGTGTCGATTTTCGGTATGTTCACCACCGTCACCAGCTCGTTCGACAGCAGGGCCTTGCCGTCCGAATCCTGGGCGAGGCCCGGCGCATTGCCGATGGTGTCGACATCGGCCCGCGTCAGGTTGCTGTTGAGTTCGGCGTCGGAACCGCCGCGCAGGATGATGGCGCGATCGGCCCGGCCGCTGTCCGCCAAGGTGTGCCGGAATCCGGCGCCCATGGAGAGCACCGAGACCAACACCGCGACCACCCCGGCGATGCCGATGACGATGACGCTGGAGGCGCCGACGCGCTGCGGCAAAGTTTGCAGGCTCATCGAGATGGCGGCAGCTAGTTGCTTGAACATGGCGGCTCCTAAATTACGCGACGCTCAACGCTTGTCCGCCAGCGCGTCGACGATATTCAGCCGCATGGCGCGCAGTGCCGGCGGCGTACCGACGGCCAGCGCCAGCAGGACGGCGGCACCAATCCCGGGGAGCAGCGCCCTGGGTGAAACTTCCACGCCCTGCAAACCCAGCTTGATAATCGGCAGCGCGGCGTAGCTCAATCCAAGCCCGATGACGGCGGCGATCACGCACAATAGCAAAGACTCGCCGATGACCAAACCAAGCACCTTGGCGTCACCGAAACCGATGGTCTTAAGGACGGCAAGCTCAGGTGTGCGTTCACGCACCGACTGCATCATCGTGTTGCCGGTCAGAAACAGCAGGGTGAAGAACACCGCGCCCAAGATCGCGCGCAAAACGAAGCCGATGTCGCCGAGCTGCTTCATGAACGCCAACGCGAAGTCCTTGGCCGGCTGGGTCTTGGTCTCGTTGGGGGAATTCGCGAACAAGGCGTCGATCCGGCCGGCGATCGCAGCGGACTGCGACGGATCGCCGACGCGCTCCTCGAACCAGCCCACATTGCCCTTGCCGAAGCTGCGTCCCTCGTCGAAAAGTTCGTAGTGGAACAGCAAGGTCGACGCCTGCTGGCCGGCCTGGGTGGGATCCCTGGCATCAAAACTGCCGACAATGTCGAAGGTCCAGTCGAGCGAGGCGTCCTTTTTCTGCGTCCAGATGGTCGAATGCAGCGGCACCTTGTCGCCAACTTTCCAGCCGAATTTCTTCATCAGCGCAGAATTGACCAGCGCGCCGGTGCGCGTGTTCCGGTACGCCTGCATCTGCTCGCCGCTGACGATGAACTCGTCCTTGTGCAAATTGAAATAGCTGTCGGTGTCGACGGGCAGCGCGAACACGAAGTTTTTCGACTCCTGATAGTAGGCCCCCAACCAGGTGAGCCAGGTGACTTCGGCCACCCCTGGCACCGCGCGGATCGCCTGCGCATCGGAAAACGGCAGCAGCAGGGTGATCGAATACTTATTGATGGTGATCAGCTTGTCCGCCCCGGTTGCGCCGCCGCTCGGATGCGCAAAGGCATAGTCGATCGTTTCCAACATGCCGAAGAGGAGAAAGGCGACGACCATGGACAGCAGCGTGAAGATCGTGCGGGTCTTCTTGCGCCATAGCGTGGCCCAGACGAGCGGAAAGTACTTCATAAGTGCTGCCTCATGCCAGGGTTCCGGCCTCCAGCAGCGCGCCCTTGTCCATGTGCAGCTGGTGGCTGGCGAATTCGGCGGCTTTGGGGTCATGGGTGACCATCACGATGCTCTTGCCGTGTTCGCGATTCAGCATCTGCAGAAGATGCAGCACGTCGTCGGCAGACTTGCGATCGAGGTCGCCGGTGGGTTCGTCGCACACCAGCAGGGTCGGGTCGGCCACCAGCGCACGCGCGATGGCGACGCGCTGCGCCTGGCCGCCGGACAGTTCGCTCGGCTTGTGCTTGGCGCGATCCGCAATGCCGACCAGGGTGAGCGCAGCCAACGCGTTGGTTTTGCGCTGTGCGCCGGACAAGTGAGTCAGCAGCAACGGCAGCTCCACATTGCGCTGGGCACTCAGCATCGGCATCAAGTTGTAGAACTGGAACACGAAACCGACATGACGGGCGCGCCAGCGCGCCAGGGCGCCCTCCCTAAGTTGATCGAGGCGCTGGCCGGCGACGGTGATTTCGCCGGCGGTCGCCGTGTCCAGGCCGCCGATCAGATTCAATAGGGTTGTCTTGCCGGAACCGCTCGGTCCCATCAGCGCGACGAAGTCGCCTTTTGCAATGTCCAGGTTCAAATGCTGCAGAACTTCCACGCTCTGCTTGCCGCGGACATAGCGCTTGTCGACGTTGCGCAGGGATACAATGGCATCGCTCATGTTCTATAGCTCCGTTGCGGCCGCAGGTGACGCGGCGGTTTATTGATCGACGCGAATCTTGGCGCCGTCCTTGAGTTGGGCGAAATCACCTACCGCGACGCGTTCGCCCGCGGCCAGTCCGGACAGAACGGTGATATTGTCGCCGCTGCCGGCTCCCAGCCGGACCGCGCGCTGCTCGACGGTGTCGCCGTGCGCGACAAAGACCGTGCCGGTGCTGCCGGATCTCTGTACCGCGTTGACGGGCAGCGTCACGCCTGCCGCAATTTTGCTGCCCGGCTCCTGCGCGGGATTGTCCAAGAACGACACACGCACGCCCATCTCCGGCAGAATGCGCGCGTCCTTCTGATCGAGCGCAATGCGCACTGTCACCGTGCCCTTGCTGCGGTCGGCGGTTGGAATCACGGCGATAACATGCGCGGGAATCTGCCAGTCCGGATAGGCATTGAGCTTGGCGCTGGCTTGTTGGGTGGGCCGCACCCGGTTGATGAAATTCTCATTGACGTCGACCTGGATTTCGAGCGAATCCATGTCCACGATGGTGCCGATGCCGGTGCGCGTGAAGCCGCCGCCGGCGGAGACGGGCGAAACCATCTCGCCCGGCTGCGCAGCCTTGACGGTGACGATGCCGGAAAACGGCGCACGCACGATCGTATCGTCGAGATTGCGTTCCGCGATGCTCACGGCGCGGGCGACGACGTCCACATTGCTGCGCTGAGTGGCGAGTTGCGCCCGCAACGCATCCACGCTGGTCTGCGCGTTGTCCACGGCCGCCTGGCTGACGAAGTGTCCTTGGAGCAGGCTCTTCTGGCGGTCGTAGTCGCGCTGCGCATTGGTGAGATTGACCTGAGTTTCGGTGAGACTGGCCTTGGCATAATCGAGTTGGGCGCTGGCTTGATTCAACGCAGCGCGGATATTGGTGTCGTCAAGCTTGGCAATGATCTGGCCGGCCTTGACATGGTCGCCTTCCTCGATTTCGAGCTCCACCATCTTGGCTGTGATTTTGGAGGCCACCGTGGCCTGGCGGCGCGCCACCACGTATCCGGACGCATCCAAAATTGAGCCCGCGGCGGCGGCCCCGTCACCGGCAATTGCGCGGGCCGCCACGACCTGCACGGGCACGCCGGTGGGGCGCGCCCACATCCAGACTGCAACGCCTGCCGCAGCCAATATCACCAGCGCCGCCGTCAGCCAGATCCAGGCTCTACCGGACGGCGCCGACTCGCTGCCGCGATCGATGCGCAGCTGATTGAGAAGGGCGGATTGGTCGTCCATGCGCTGATTGCGTCGTGCTTCTGCGATCCTTAAGGAACACGCATGAAAGCATAAAAGCGCGCCATGACGCCAATAGTCGCGCCTGCTACAGTGCCCGCGCGGTGCTCGAGGCGCGGGTTTTCACGGCTTGCGAGGTGACTTATGGCCCTTGGCGCCACGATCTACGTGTTCAATATCGAACTCGCGAATCCGGACCGCGGGGTGTATCAATCCCTGCAATTGCGCGTGGCTCGGCATCCGTCGGAAAGCGAAGAATATTTTCTGACGCGCATACTCGCGTACTGCATGGAGTACACCGAGGGCATCAGTTTCTCCAACGGGTTGTTCGAACCGGATGAACCGACGATCGCGGTGCGCGATCTCACCGGTGTGCTAGGAGCGTGGATCGACGTGGGCGCACCGGAGGCGTCGCGGCTGCACCGGGCGAGCAAGGCTGCTCCGCGCGTGGCCGTCTACACTCACAAGGACGCAGGCGTTTTGGCGGCGCGGCTCGGCCTTGGGCGCATTCATCGGGCCGAGGCGCTGGAACTCTATGCGTTCGATCGGGCGTGGCTCGCGAAGCTCGCGGCGCGGCTCGCCCGGCGAATGGAGTTCTCGCTCACGATCTCGGAACAGCACGTTTACCTCTCGCTCGGCGAGGAAACTCTTTCCAGCATCATCGAGCGATTCGCACTCGGACCCTAGGGATTTGCGGGAATCTCGACCGTACTGCCGCCGCGCGCGCTCTCCAGAATCGCGTCCAGCGTCAGCATGTTGTCGATCGATTCCTCGGGCGTCGCGCCCGACCACTGCGCCCTGCCGCCCCGCACGAGCCGTTCGAATGACTCTGCTTCCGCAAGGAAGCCATTGACCGCGGTCGTTTGAACGGTGGTGTCGACCGCATCCTTGCCGGTTCCGACCCGCAGCTGCAAGACCGCTTGCGGCAGCGAATACGTGTGATTGAGGAACGTCGTTTGAATCACACCCGAAGACCCGGAAATCAGCGCCTGGCGGTGCAGGCAGGTGCTGAAGCTGCAGGTGATTTGCGCGAAAAGTCCGCTCTCGAACTCAAGCGTTGCGGCTAACGCGCGGTCCACGCCGCCCGCCGTCCACTCGGCCGCGGCGTAAACCCTGGCGGGACGCGACTTCGCGACCATTCGCACCAGACTCACGGGATAGGAGCCGACGTCCATGAGCGCGCCCCCGGCGAGGTCCGCGCTCAAGCGAATATTCTCGCCGTCGCCGAGCGTGAATCCAAAACTGGCCTGCATAAGGCGAATCTCGCCGATGACGCCGGCGTCCAATAGCTCGCGCATTTTGAGCGTCTGCGGCTGCGCCCGGTACGGATAACCTTCGACGAGGTGGACGCCGTGCCGGCGCGCGGCATCGAACATCGCCCGTGCCTCGCTCGCCGTCGCCGCCAGCGGCTTCTCGCAAAGCACGTGTTTGCCCGCCTGCGCCGCGTGGATTGACCATTCGCAATGAAGGCTGTTCGGCAGCGGTATGTAGACGGCATCCACGTCGCGATCGGCCAGCAAGTTCTCATAGCCGCGGAAACTTCGCGCAATCGCGAATTCGCGGGCGAACGCTCGAGCTTTGGCGCCGTCGCGGCTTGCCACGGCGCTCACCGTGACGCGCTTCGAGTGCTCCACGCCGAGAACGAAACTGCGCGCGATCTTTGCCGTGCCGAGAATCCCGATTCGCAAAGGCGCGGCAATCAAGGGTGACCAAGCTCGTCGAGATAGGCTCTCGGGCGCAAAAAATCATACAGCCGCGCCTCGGGCGATCCTGCTTCAGGATGCCAATCGTAGTCCCAGCGCGCCAGCGGCGGCATCGACATCAGAATCGATTCGGTGCGGCCCCGCGATTGCAAGCCGAACAAGGTTCCACGATCGTAAACCAGATTGAATTCGACGTAACGGCCCCGCCGGTACAGCTGAAACCGGCGCTCTCGCTCGCCGAAGCAGAGGTCCTTGCGGCGCTGGATGATGGGGAGGTACGCGGGTAGAAAGTGATCGCCCACGCTGCGCAATAGGCCGAATGATTGCTCGAATCCGCCCTGGTTGAGGTCGTCGAAGAACAGGCCGCCGACCCCGCGCGTTTCATTCCGGTGTGGCAGAAAAAAATAGCGGTCGCACCACTCCTTGTATTTCTCGTAAGTTCCCGGGCCGAACGGTTGGCAGGCGTCGCGTGCCGTGCGGTGCCAGTGCAGGACGTCTTCATCATAGGGATAGTACGGTGTGAGATCGAAGCCGCCGCCGAACCACCACTGGACGGCACCGGCGTCAGGAGTGGCCACCAGAAACCGGACATTGCAGTGGGTCGTCGGTGCATGCGGATTTCGCGGATGAAACACCAGGGACAGACCCATGGCCTCGAATGGCGCGCCGGCAATTTCAGGACGCGAGTTGGACGCGGACGCCGGCATTTTTTCGCCGAACACGTGCGAGAACGACACCCCGGCCCGCTCGAACACCGTGCCCTCGCTCAAAACGCGGCTCTCACCGCCCCCGCCTTCCGGTCTCACCCAAGGATCGCGCCGGAATTCTGCGTCGTCGATCGCTTCCACGGCCGCCGTGATGCGGTCATGCAAGTCGTTCAAGTAGCGCTTGACCGCGGATGCATCCATTTGAGGGTTATGACTTCTTCCTGGCGGAACTCTTCTTGGGCTTGGCCTTGCGCTTGGGCGCGGCGCGGCTTGCGGGCGCCTTCTTGTCGGCTGACGCCTTCACACCCTTGGCGGCCAGCCGGACCGGCTTCGCCTGAACCGCCGCCGCCGCGGATTGGTCAGTCGCGGCCGCCCCTTTGGACGTCCCGTCGGCCCTTAGCCCCTTGGGCGTGCCTTTGCCGTTCCGCCCTTTGGGCTTGCGGCCCCACTTGCCGAAGGTGCGCACCGGCGCAGCCGCCAGCAGGGTTTGGCACTCCTCCAATGTCAGGCTCTTCGGATCCTTGTCCTTCGGAATTTTCGCATTGCGCGATTTGTCGGTGATGTAGGGGCCGTAACGGCCGTTCAGCACTTGAATCCCGGCGGCGGGAAAATCCAGGATCAGCCGGTTGGCGTCGGCGATTTCCTTGTCGCGGATGACTTCGAGTGCGCGCTCGGGCGTGATTTCGTACGGGTCGTCGGTTTTGAGCGACGCATACTTGGCGCCATATTTCACATAAGGGCCAAAACGGCCGACGTTGGTCGTGATCTCCTTGCCATCGGGGGTGGTTCCGAGCTTGCGCGGCAATTTGAACAGCTCCATCGCTTCGGCGTGCGTGATGGCGTCCATCTTTTGACCCGGCCTTAAGCCCGCGAAGCGCGGCTTGTCCGCGTCGTCCTTGGTGCCGATTTGCACGAAAGGACCGAACCGCCCCATGCGTACACTCATCGGTTTGCCGCTGGCGGGGTCCTGACCCAAGTCCCGGGCCTGCGCGACCTCCTCCCGGCTGACCGAAGTTTCCGTATGGTTCACGAGATCGATGAACGGCTTCCAGAACTTCTCCAGCAGCGGCACCCATTCCTGCTCGCCGTTCGCGACTGCATCGAGCGAATCCTCCATCTTTGCGGTGAAGTCGTAGTCCACATAGGTCGTGAAATACTGGGTCAGGAACCGGCTGACGATCTTGCCGATGTCCGTCGCGGTGAAGCGCCTGCTTTCGATATCGACGTACTGACGATCGCGCAAAGTGGAAATGATGGACGCATAAGTCGATGGCCGCCCGATGCCGTATTCCTCCAACGCCTTGACCAAGGACGCCTCGGAGAATCGCGGCGGCGGCTCGGTGAAATGCTGCGCGGGGACAATCCCGGTCAATCTGACTCGATCGCCTTCGTTCATCGGCGGCAGCACATGATCCGAGTCGTCCTGCACGACGTCGTCCATGCCTTCTTGATATACGGAGATGTAGCCGGGCTTCACCAAGGTCGAGCCGTTCGCGCGCAATACGGTTCGCTTTTCGCCGTCGGCACCCGCGAGCATGTCAACAGCGACCGTGTCGAAGATCGCCGGCGCCATTTGGCAGGCCACGGTGCGCTTCCAGATCAGTGAATACAGCCGGAACTGATCGCTCTCCATTTTCTTTTCGATGTCAGCCGGCAGAACGTTGGCGGCGGTGGGGCGAATGGCCTCGTGCGCCTCCTGCGCGTTCTTCGACTTGGTTTTATAGATCCGAGGCTCTTCGGCAAGCCCCTCTTGCCCGTACAGCTGCACGATCACGTCGCGAATCTGGCCGATCGCCTCTTGCGACAGATTGAGCGAGTCGGTGCGCATATAGGTGATGAGACCGACCTGGCCCTCGCCGATGTCGACGCCTTCGTACAGCTGCTGCGCGACGCGCATGGTCTTTTGCGCGCTGAAGCCCAATTTGCGGGCGGCCTCCTGCTGCAGGGTCGAGGTCGTGAACGGCGGCGCGGGATTGCGCTTGCGCTGCTTGCGATCGACGGTGAGCACCTTGAGTTCGCCGTGCGCGGAGTCTTGCAGCGTGCGTTCGACCTCGCGGGCTTGCCGCTCCGTCGTAAAACTGAACTGCTCTACCTTGGCGCCCTGATACTCGACCAGCTTGCCCGGAAACTTCTGCTCCGAATGTTCAAGCTCGGCATCGATGGACCAGTACTCGCGCGCCACGAACGCCGCGATTTCGTCCTCGCGCTCGCAGATCATGCGCAAGGCGGGACTCTGCACGCGGCCCGCGGACAGGCCCGGGCGCACTTTCTTCCAGAGCAGCGGCGAGAGATTGAACCCCACCAAAAAATCCAGCGCGCGCCGTGCTTGTTGCGCGTTCACGAGGTCCACGGACAGCTCGCGCGGGCTCGCCATCGCTTCACGGACCGCGTTCTTGGTGATTTCATAGAACACCACGCGCTGCACGTCCTTGCCCTTGAGTTCGCCCTGGGCTTTCAGGAGCTCGTACAGATGCCATGAGATGGCTTCGCCCTCGCGGTCGGGGTCGGTCGCGAGGAACAGCGTCTTGGCCTTTTTGAGCGCGCGCGAAATGGCGTCGACGTGTTTCTGGTTGCGTTCGACGATCTGGTACTTCATGGCGAAGTGGTGCGCCGGATCGACCGCACCTTCCTTCGGCACGAGGTCGCGAACGTGACCGTAGGAGGCAAGAACCTCGAAGTCTTTGCCGAGATATTTCTTGATGGTCTTCGCCTTGGCGGGCGACTCCACGATAACGAGGTTGCTGCTCAAAGTCGTTTAGTGCAAAGCGTCAGAGCGCTCTTCGAAGACCAGGTCTTCCATCTGCGCGTAAGCGGATTCTTGCCCAGGTTGGCTGAACAGCACCATCAAGACGACCCATTTGACCTGTTCAATGTCGATTTCGTCGGCTTCGAGCGCCATCAGCCTGTCGATGACGAGTTCGCGCTGAGTGCCGGAGAGTATTCGCACGTTTTCCAGATATATGAGGTATCCGCGCACGTCGGTGTCGAGCCGCAGCAGCTCCTGACTACTGAAGACCCGCACGGCCCGTGCGGTGGCTTCCGCGACCTTGCCCAGCTGCTCGCCCGACAATCCGTCCAGCCATTCCAGCGCGCGCTCGATATCAAGTTCCGCGAAACCCGCCTTATCCAACTCGAGCTTCAAGACATTGCGGTCCGGCCGCGGCTCGTCGTCGGCGCTCATATGATTCTCGAATAGATAGATGAGTAGATCGAGAACGTTATCTTTCACCTCCGGCTCCTAACGACTCGGGAGTAGCGGCCCCCGGGGGCGGCCTGAACGTGGC
>Ga0066789_10000398_pt1 | contig 16974 bp, 17 predicted proteins | sample OrgsoiDNA2013049_FD_70960 | JGI IMG/M metagenome (GOLD analysis project Ga0066789, IMG submission 70960) | Permafrost soil microbial communities from the Arctic, to analyse light accelerated degradation of dissolved organic matter (DOM) -... | ecosystem: Environmental > Terrestrial > Soil >...
GGTTTCTCGGACCTTGCCAAGCCCGGCCGGAGCCGGTAGCTATGGCGCGCTTTCGCGACCTCTCACATGTTTGTCGAATGCATGCGGCATCGGCGGGCCTTGGCGCCCCTCGAAGGCGAGCGAAAAACGCGCCCGTAGCTCAGCTGGATAGAGCACTAGACTACGAATCTAGGGGTCAGGAGTTCGAATCTCTTCGGGCGCGCCATCAAAATCAAGCACTTACAAAAAATCACCGTTTGAGAAGACGTAATTAAAACGGTTTTTCAAACGGTTTTTGCTCAGCGAAATCCCGGTTAAGCAGGCGAGTTGCGTCGCATAATCGTCCGCGGACCTGCCCGAAATCGTCTGCGGCTTCGCCACGATTCTGCTGGTGCCCGCGACGGCGGCTTTCAATAGGAGGGGAGGCAAAAGTCATCTCGGACGCGGTCGATTCAGAAGAGGTGAATCGTACCGGCAGTTCGAATCCCTTTTGCTCCGCCAGTAAGTCTCTGATATTACAGTAGAAAATATCTAAGACTCAATTGTGCCGTCACTTCCGCCGGTTAGCGACCGTAGTTGCGGGGGTTGGCCGCTGGGAGAGCGAATTCCTCGCGGTTTCCACGTTCATTGTCGGTCGTTTCTCAGAAGGCGACTTTGCCAGTGGCTTTCTCTGCGAATGATGGTGCTGATTACAGGTCGGGCGTGCACAGCCTACGATCTTAGGCGCCGAGGCGGCGGATAAACTGGAGCCCCCGCGCAGAAAAATTGAGTCCCCGAAGCGCCAGATCGAGCCGCCGAAGAAGGCGTGGCAGGAAATAGACGACGACGTTCCTTTCTAGGAGTTGGCGTCCAACCTACCTTTGTGCATCGCTGTCTTCGTGCATCGCTGTCTTCGTTACGCGCTCGACAGTGCGGCTCGTTTTTAAGAACGGCCGCTTGTATCCGAGAAACTCACCTTGAAGCGTCCAGCGGCCGTAGAACTTGTGTGGCCCGTGCCATCCTTTATCCAGTAGAGTGCCGAGCTTCTTGCCGTATGAGCTCATCGCCTTCTCGTACCCCTGCCATAGGTCTTGGTAGAGATGCCTCTCATCAATCGTCGCTTGGATCGTCAGCGCGCACGGGTATCGAAACCACGAGTCCAGTCCAGACTCGAACTCCTCCAGCACATGAGTGTGCGCTTTGGGGTGCGGTATTTCCTTCGACAGCTTTTGCAGTGCCGTCAGCTTGTGCGACTTCAGGCTCTTGTAGAGGTGGCCGCCTGAGATCCAGTTCGGGTTCTCGTACACAAGGAAAGCCTTGATCGCATTTTCGAGGGCGAACCCGCCCAACAGAAAGACCGACTTATCCACGCCCATGGTCTGTTGAAGGATGAAGTTGTGGGCGTTTGTCTTCGTCATGATGCCGGAGCCACGCCGACCCTTGTAAAGCGCCGTCGCCTGCTCATGCAGGTTGTCCGCCATCAGCAGCCAGGAATGAGGGTTGGCGTAGTCCTCAACAAAGCGTCTGTTGTCGTCAGTCATGATCCCCATCGTCTTGATTTCCGTTTCACGCGGCATGTTAGATTATCTATATGGTCCGACTCACACGAGTGGAACATTTTGTGCGAAGCGACAGCCTTTCAGGCACAGCTCGTTTTTCCCGTCATCGGTTGCCAGCCACCACTTCCGGGGGCGCGATGCGAGGAAGCGCACCACGCGTTGAATCGCGCGGCAAGCACAATCCACGTGGGTAACGAGCGGTTTCCCCTATATTTTCGTCGAATTGCAAAAGCGAGATGCTGGAAGGCACTGCTGTACGACATCGATGACGATGGCTTGTTCTGAAGGCGTTGTCGAACCTGGCCATCGGCCCGCTGGAAATGCGCGAATGGGGCGCGGCGCGAACCCCGTCTGTCGAACAGCCGCGAGGTCTGGACTAATAAGGGTTTGGTACAAGCGAGGGTAACGCGGTGCTGATTCGAACTTGCGCGCGGCGAACAGTACATTCGCCGCAACGGGGCGCGCTATGGGCGCTAGATCAAAATTCCGAATACCATGGACGATTAGTGACCCGTTGGACGGAATCCTCACAGAACCCAACCGATTGCCCCGCCAAGTAACAGCATGACGAACGGCGGAAGCAATACCCATGCGGTCGATTTGGCATAGCGCCATCTAGTTTGGGTCATTTCCTCCCGGAAATATACGACGCAATTCTGAAGATCGACTCGCGGGTCTTGCTTTGCGGCGACTTGACAGTCATCAAGCGCTTCCATTTTCACGCCCGGAACAATTTTGAGGAATGGATGGAAGCGTTTCGTCGAACGCTGGCGGCCCGCTCCGAATTGGGGGATGAGTCTGATACCAGATCGCGGCGATGATCCATGCGACGGACAGCAGAATCCAGATGCGAAAAAAGCCCCGGCCCAAGCAATGCTCATTTTGATTTTCAATCTTGATGGATCATACAACAGCTTGGCGTTTGCGCGGCTTGCGTTCTTCCTTCGGCAAGATCAACTTCGCTGCGATTCGTTGTTCGCGCGTCAGGCCGTCAAGCATGACGCGGAATTGCCGAAACATATTCAGGAGATGGTCAGCGCGTTTTTGGAAGAATTCGAACCTGCGATAGTCGAAATATTCACCCGTGACGTAGTCTTCGCTTTCTAAGAAATGGTGCGACAATACGACGGGGCGGTCATCGTGCGCGTCGTCAACAGCCCAAAAGTCGTGAACGATCAAGTTGCGATCTTTGGCAAGGTTTTTGAGTGCGGGCCAAATGCGATTCGTTTCTGCGCCCGGCAAGCGAGTCACCACGCGCTTTAGCTTATCGAAGTTTTTGCTGACAACGTCCATTGTCAATTCGCGCTTTTCTTCGAGCGTCGATTCTTCGAGAATCCAAACAATTTCTAGTAGCGTTGTTTCCATGCGCGCAAAGGTGACGACCGCGTCGGCGATGCCGAGCTTTAGCTTCTCTGGAAGATCGAAGTTCCAAGACGCATCGGGCGGCGGCGGACCGCTACGCGGACCTCTCATTTTGAGTCCCTATTAGCTTGGCTCATGGTGCAGGGACTATACAGCAAAAAGACCGGCGCGATGGCCGGGCTTCGTGGTTCACTTATTCCGCGCCGTCAAGGCCAATCAAGCCGCCGAGCGCGCCGATGATTGCGCCGCCGGTAAAAGCGCCGGGCGCGCTGCGATGCGTTGCATCTGGAGTCATGGGCACGGGTCCGGCGCGATGCGCCTTGAAGGGATTATGCCCGTGACCCGTCGTGCCGGTTTGCTTCACGTCGCGCTTACGGGGCAACGTAGGACGGCCCATCATACAAACGTTTGCCGAGGCGAGTCCACTAAAGCAACGAAGCACCAGCGAAGGACTATGAGAATCTCTCGTGATCTGGCAGGCTCTAACCCTAGGTTGCCCCGAGTGACGCGAGCATCCTATTGGGAACGCTCCAAACTGGCGAAAAAATGCAAAAGACCGGGGGATATGATGACGGTTATGCAGCGTGCGGCTGCTTCTGGGGGCGCTCACCGGGGTCCCTTGTAAACAGATTCATATCCGGTGGCTCTCTTGCGGGTCTTCGCGCGTTAGACATTGGCTGTGGCGAGGGCAAAAATGCTAACGCCCTTGCTGAGGCAGGCGCTTCAGTTGATGCCGTAGATTGCTCCCCACTCGCTATCGCCAACGGGAAACGTTCTTTCCACCAATCAAAGATAACGTGGAGCGTAGCAGAGGCAGAAGAACACCTTAGAATTTGCGCACCCTACGACCTAATTGTGATGTATGGATTGCTGCATTGCCTCACCGACTCGCAAAGCATTTCCAACATTATTGCGCTCGCGTTGGGAAGAACCGTCGTCAATGGCACCCATATTGTCGTCGCCTTCAATGATGGTCCGCACGATCTTTCCGCCCATCCAAACTTTAAGCCGACGCTTGTCTCACACGCTTTCTACTGTGACCAATATAAGAGACACAGTATCGTTTCAGAAAGCAATTCCATTCTTAACGAGACGCATCCGCATAACGGCATTCCGCATTTTCACAGCATCACTCGCCTGATCGCAAGAGTCACAAATGGGTTGTCCTGAAGAACTTCGCAGACTCTATCATGAACGGCGTGTGGTTCCTTTCATCGGGGCGGGCGTATCTATGTCGGTCTCGTGGTCCGGCGGGAAAGCACGCGGTCCCTCTTGGCGAGAGATGGTCGATCAAGCAATTAAGATTCTGGGCAGTAATGACCCTCGCCTATTGCGGTTGCGCGGAAGCGACCTTCAAATATTAGAATATTTCAAAATAAAGGTTGGAGACTTAGCTCCTTTGACAAACTGGCTTTCGCATCAATTTGCTATGGCTACCGACGACGATATTGTGAATTCACCTATCCAATCCGAGCTAGTCGCACTCGACCGATGCAGCATCTACTACACGACTAACTATGACGATTTTTTGGAGCGGGCTCTGAGGAAGTATGGTCGCCCCAGCCAAGCGATAACGGCGGAACGAAGCATTGCTCACAACCGCTCAGATGTCGAGGTTGTGAAATTTCACGGCGACTTCAATAGTCCTAAGGAAATGGTAGTCACTGAATCTCAATACATGGATCGAATGAGACTTGAGAACGCAATGGATTTTAAATTGCGCGGCGACATTTTAGGTCGCGCCGCACTTTTCATCGGCTACAGTTTTGGCGACCCAAATGTAAACTACATCTTTCACTTGATAAATCGTCTGTTTGAAAATTTGCCTGACTCGTTCACCGGAAAACGAGCGTATATCGTCTTGACCGACCCTTCGGATTTTGAGCGACGACTTTTTCAACAGCGGAATATCGAAGTGATCTCCGTCGGATCAAATGATAGACCCCGCGAAATTGCTAACTTGATAAATCAAATGAGATCGTGACATGAAGCCGATAAAAATTGTGTACTGCTCATGGAGCGATTTTAAAAAAGAGGAATGGCAGCTTGCAAAACAGCATCTGGAATTACCATCCAAACCGGGGAAGAAACTTGGAGAACTTTTCGAATTGGAGTTTCGGCAAGCTCCCACGTCAGAACCCCTATTGTGCGATCTCGAATCAATGGTCAAAGCTAAGATCGCATCCGCATATCGCCAGGTCCAGGTGCCGTGCATAGTCGAACATGCCGGGCTTATACTCGGAGGGTACGAAGACAAATCCTTCCCGGGCGGTTTAACACAGCCTATGTGGGACTCGTTGGACGCCGAAAAGTTTGTCGGCTGCTGTGTATCTCTTAGCACCAAAGCGATTGCTCGCGCGGTTGTTGGGTATTGCGACGGCATGAATGTCGAAACATTCGTCGGCGAGACAACCGGCGTTCTTTGCTCTGTGCCGCGAGGTGATCGTGCTTTCTATTGGGACACGGTGTTTTGCCCGGATGGCGCAAATGGAAAGACGTACGCCGAAATTGTGAGAGCCGATAGATCGGGATTGTTGACGAAACTTAAAATTTCTCAATCGATGCGAGCGCTAACGAAATTCCTCGAATATCGCATGTTAAACGACGCAAAGCTTTTTCCGGCTTACTAAGCTGCGACGGCAAGCGTCTCAACAACGAGATCTAATGTTCGCCGGAAAGATTCAAGCCCGAACGAATTGTAGATGACGGCGCTCGCACGCCTCCCCAAGCTTGAAATCTCGGCCTCGACCGGTGCGTCATATATTTTTAGAAAATCCCGATAGCTAAACGTGAGTGTGCCTTGAGCTTCACGGGCGCGATACATATCGTAGGCTAGGTCCGCTGGTGCCTGCACAAATAGAAGCGCGACAGACCCTTGGCAAAGACCTGTCAATTTCTCATAGGTCGATAGGTTTCGAATCCCGTCAACGATGCACTTGCCGTTGCTAAGAGCGTTCGCCTGCCTCAAAATTTCTGCGGCAAGTTTATCCGGGCCGCCATCATCGAGAATGAACCTCAGAGCGCGCGCTTGGAATTCTTCTCGGCCCACCTCTGTTATCGATGGTGAACTCATCAGCTTCGCCAGAAGCGTACCTGTTTTGACGAGGGGAATTTTCAGCTTTTCGCTTAAGTAGCTTGCAGTTTCTGATTTCCCCGAACCGATTCGACCCGATACCGCAATGATTCGATCAGACGTGAGCTGCGAATGATTCAGAATTTCAAACTTCGCTTTGGCAACTACAGTCGAGGGATAGAATCTCCTTAGGCAGAGCTGCGACCAATACTCGTATTCAGCGATATCGACTGTATCCTTCGATAGATCAATCCACCCGATACCTTTTATCGATGAGTCCCCCTTCTGAAGTTGTCGCGCTTGCGCCCAATCCGACAACCATGCTCGATAAACTACCGCAACATGTCTCCGTCCGACTTCGGAAGAGTCATCATTGAGAACTGCCAACCGCTCAAGCGGCACGTCTTGAAATAGCTTTAGCGTTTGATGATTTGGAGCTTGGCTGCCGGCGTTCGCTGCCCGTTTTACCTTGTCCGGTAACCGCAGTTCCTCCGATAACTCCCGCCGTGCGCAAAATGACAAGCCATGATCGGAACGGGAAAGTATATCCATATCGGCGGCGCTAACATGCCCCCCAAATCCGATGCACTTCGAACCGCGCAAGAACTCTGCCGCACGACTAAGATAGGACCTCTTGAAGAAAAGGAGGCGTTGGCCGCATTGAACCAGCACGTACGTTACGAATTGCTTGGCATCGTCTCTGGTCTCGGCTTCCGAGCGGCCGACATATTGTAGGTGTTTGTTCTGGAGAAGCTGCCTTAGAATTTCACCGGGGTCGGTATCAATGCCTTGGAACGTCAGCAATTGGCTAAAGCTGTTTTCCTTCACACAAAGAACTTCTTCTTTGGGTGTTCTGAGAATTCTCCGCTCTGCGTGATATTCAGCACCGGACTGATCGGCAGCATCGGCCTCACGTACAAAGGATTTGCGTGCAAGCTTTGACCGGAGGGTAAAACGCCCCTTGGACGTTCGTGCGAACCGCGATTGCTCAGCACGCGTTAGAATGTCGGTGCTCAAGCGGGCTTGCATCGACTTCTCAGGCGTTCGGCTCATTACGTGATCGCCGAAAAGACCCTGATCGATTCCTCGGTCCACTATCTCTCGCGCTTTCAGAGGCGACAGCGCCTTCGACAATACGATCTCAGCCACTCGGAGGTAGGTCTGATTGTCCCCATCCCCGTGGTCGGTCGCATCTTGCAAGGAAACCGTTTGCTTTTCGTAAGCGCGCATCCACTCTTTCAAAACTTAACGCTGACTTCGCGACGACAGTCGGTTTACGTGGACTGGGCAGAAACTGCAGCTTAACCCAAGCACACCTTTGGGCTACGGGCGAAAGGCTTCTCCTACTGTCCGTCCCCAAAGATCGCCGACGACGCACGGCCGATGGGCCACCATGTCCGCCCCGGTCGCCTGCCGCGCCAGCGCCGCAGCTCGTTACTCCTGCCCGGATGGACGGACGCACGCACAAAATACGACGCGCTGGCGGGCTTTTTAGCGCGTTTTCTGCGGTCGGGTTTACCCGGAACGCGCGCGGTAGGGTTATGGGTAGGGTTACAACTGAAAAGCGCCAAATTCATCAATAATATCAATGATTCGTGGCGGAGAGGGAGGGATTCGAACTCTTTTGCATACTTTCGTGGCTTCCCACCGGTGGCGGCTGCAATACTCCTCATAACATTGGATCCGGGAAACCCGCAGCCGACCTTTCCCGCTATCCCTGTCTCCACCGAACGTCGGATTTGCGGGTGAGCAACGCGGCCCTCGCCAACGCTGTCGCCTCCGAATCACCCTCCAAGACACGGCCGACGATATCCGGCGACAGCCAGGCGAGATGGATCAGATTGCTGACATAGTTGTCGGTGATGTTTTCACGAACCGCAATTTCTGCCATCGACTGCCATTTGCCTGTCGTGAGCTGTTCGAACCAGAGCGATGCGCGTGCAATCGCCTTCACGACCACAGCGTCAGGTGTTTTGGCCTCTTGATCCTCGAAAACGAGTTTGTCGGAACCGCCGCCGGGCGCGGCAGGAACCGCCGCCTCCAGTGAGATGATGTTGTCATGGTCCTTATCTTGGGACTGCCCCACGCATGTGTCAGTCAGCATCGCCAGCAACCGGTCTCGTTTGATGGAAATATTTAGGCTTGTCCGGCTGACAGTCACGCGCGCAACAAGATCGGCAACATTTTGCGCCATGGGTGAGCCAGATGTCAGCGAATCCGCAAGCTCGCTTGCGGTCTTAAGACCGCTGCCAATCTCCGGCGGTCGACATCGCGTTTCGCGAAGCAAATTTGATATCTGGATTTTATCCGTCAGAAAGCTTTGCAGTTTCACCCGCAACAACTCGTCGATCATGGTGGCAGGTAGCCGGAGCTTTAGTACGCTAGCCGCTGCGATAGAACGCCCATTTGCCTCCGACGTGACGTAATATCGGTAACGCCTACCGTTTTTGGTTGCATGGCTGGAGACGAGCCGATTGCCGGTGTCATCATAAATGAGGCCCGCGAGCAGGCTTTTGCTCTTCGCGTTGGTCCGGGCCCGATTTTCGTGATGGTTGGCCGCAAGCTGGGCCTGGACGGCGGCCCATATCGCGCCGTCGATCAGGGGCGGATGCTGGCCGGGATACCGAACACCCCGGTGCTCGATCTCACCTATATAAAGAGGGTTCGACAGGATTTTGTAGATATGACCGCGGGCAAAGGACAAACCGCCGATCGCTCGGCCTCGCGGCGTCGCATATGGCTTGGTCGTGAGATTGAGGCGCATGAGTTCGGTCTGGATCCGCTGGACGTTTTTGAGTTTCAGAAACAGATCAAAGATCGTCCGGACGGTGAGGGCCTCGGTTTCATTGATGGTGAGAGTCCGGTCCTTACGGTCGTAGCCGATGGGTACCCAGCCTCCCATCCACATACCCTTCTGTTTGGATGCGGCGATCTTGTCGCGAATCCGCTCACCCGTGACTTCGCGCTCGAACTGCGCAAAGGACAGAAGGACGTTGAGGGTCAGGCGGCCCATCGAAGTCGTGGTATTGAATTGCTGTGTGACCGAGACGAAGGAGACGCCGGCGGCGTCGAAGATTTCGACGATTTTGGCGAAATCCGCCAATGCCCGGGTGAGCCGGTCAACCTTGTAGACCACGACCACGTCGATCAAATGGGATTGGATGTCAGCCAGCAGCCGCTTAAGCGCTGGCCGTTCCGTCGATCCTCCGGAATAGCCGCCGTCATCATAAAGGGCGGGAAGGGGAACCCAGCCCTCGTGCCTCTGACTCTTTATATATGCGTCACAGGACTCGCGCTGGGCATGCAGGGAGTTGAAATCCTGTTCCAGTCCCTCTTCCGACGATTTTCGGGTGTAAATCGCGCAGCGAAAGGCTTTGGTGGGGGATGCAACGGGCCTACGCACGTCGATTGCCCGTTTTAGTTTTCAGGGGCGAAACCGGAGCGGCCTCCAGATCAGGGACTGCATCCAACTTATTGCGGCGCGGGCCAGCTGCATTTTTATTCGAAGATGGCGCGCGTTTAATGCCGAAAAAGGCATATCCGTTCCAGTTGGTGCCGGTGATCGCGTTGGCGACAGCAGAGAGCGACTTATAGGTCCGCCCATCCCATTCGAATCCTTCGTTCAAAGCTGTGACCTTATGGGTGGTGTTTTGCCACTGTCGGATCATCTGCGTGCCGGGCTTAATGCGGCTGCTGCCAAGCGCGGCGTTCGCATCGCCATTTCGAACGGCGTCGACGATTTCCCGCAGCCGACGCTTTATTGCCACCGATAGTCCGCCATGGGCCTCGACCTGCATTTGATAGGCCACGGCCCGTGCCAAAAAGTTCCGGCGCAACGATTTGGGTGCGGAATGGCCGAATAGTATCTTCCAGCGATTCCGGAGTTCAAGAAGACTGAGAGCGGGCAATTGCCCGATCTCAGTCTCTAGAGCAGCATCGTCGATCGTGCCACGCGGCATGGATCAAGCCTTTCGCGCCGCCGCCGTCCTTGTAGTCTTGGCGGCCCTGGCCGTGCCGATCCGGTAATTTCTGACACCGTCGATTTTCTCAGAGAGGAGGGGGAGTTTCAGCTTCTTGCGTACCGTGCCTGCGAGAAATCCGCGCACCGAGTGCTTTTGCCATTCCGTCTCCTTGACCAGGGCATCCAATGTCGCGCCTTCGGGGCGTTGAAGCAGGGCTATGATCCTGTCCTGTTTGGAGTCTGGTTTGACCCGATCGGACGATGCCTTGGTTGCCTTCGCGGAAACGGCAGCGTTCTTCTTTGCGCCCGATCGCCGGGTGCGGTTCGGCCGTTCGCTCGACTTGGCTTCAGTGGACACATCGGCGGCTGCGGCTTTATCGGGATCGGCCGCGGCATTATTGTCCGACGCCTCGGCGACGTCCTCGACCTCGATCGCTTTAAGGCCGGCCCTGGTAATCCGCAATGAATAAGGCCTGTTATCATCGCCGCGCCGCCATACTGGCATGTCGTCCTTGGCTCGAAGCTCTTGCAAGAGCTTTTCATTCAAGAGCTTGCTGACCACCTTGTTTGCGGCGCTGCCTTTGAGGTTCGCCGGCAGAACCGCGGCATGGTCGGTTCGTTGCGAAGCCGAAGACAGAATCATTAGCTGAGTGTCGGAGAGCTTCATAAAATCCTCCTTAAAGGTCGTGCGGCATCATCGCCGCCACGACCTCAACCCCGCGGAAGGCGCAAGCGCCGGCGGGGAGGAGGCTTGGAAAGTGACCACTCAGCCTTGTTGACCGATCCGGTTGATCAGGCTTGCGGCATTCAGCAGCGTTGTTGCCTCGTACAGAAGTTGCTCCATGTCGAGTGCGACTTCGAGGCCCTTCTCGTGAAATCCCGCACCGGCGCAAGCGTCGGCTGCGCGTCCTATTCCCGCGGCTTTCTCGAGCCGGCTGCGAATTTCGGTCAGATAGGTCTTGATTGTTGCTTCGACTAATTGCGCGTCCATCGCCGACAACTCCTTTGTTGCCACTACACACGCTTCCCGGGCCGGCGAAGTCGAGCGAAACCAGAGCAATCTTGTTGCTCATTTTGGGGCATACCGAGCATCTTTGGATCCAAATCAAGATTGTCTTCGTTAAAGCGAGGATGTTCTCAAAAAAGAGCTCGGATCGAATTGTTGCGAAGCAAATTCCCTATGCTACAACGACCCCTTCCAAAATCAGGAGTAGAAATTGGCTAAGAAGTCGAAAAAGAAAATCGCTCGTCGTGAATATTCGAAAGCCGATGTCAGAGAGCTTCGGGCTCATTCCAAAGCAAGAACACCTGTCGACAAGATTGCAAAGTTGACCAAGAGAACCGTGGGCGCCCTACGTCAGAAGGCGCTTAAACTCGGCATTGGCCTCGGTCATCAGCGCTGACTGAGAGGCGGATCATTTCACCCACGGCGTGGCCCGCAGCAGTGCGATCGACTGGATGCGGTGCGGATCGACCTCGAGACCGGATCGACATCCACCTGATTAAGGACCGAGCTCGAGCGAGTTCGCCCGCCGCCCTCTATAGCGGACATGCTTGGTTTAAGTGGGAGCCGCGTCGTGAAACGCGTTTCGTTTCCCAAGCGGACGGAACGAGAGCTTCACCCCTCTCAAGGGTAGGGCCTAGCGCAAATAGTTGTTGAAACCAAACCCGAACTGCCGTTTGAGATTGCACGGGGGAGCCGAGGGGGAGCGGAGGTTAGTGGGCCGCTTAATTTGAGCCGGTCTCCGGGGAAACCTCCTATTACTTGCACGTGTCTGCTTATCGCATTAAAGCGGACTTGGTCCGAATACCTCGACACTTCCGATTGGCCCGGAACTGCACTATCCCGGAGGCCGTGTTGACCAGCGGTCTAGCGGCAATCGCGGGAAGGGATACGTCAGGGGTGCCGCGGGCTCTATAGCGATTTGGCTTCTGCGCGTGGTACAGCCGAAGGAAGCCGACGGGGTTGGGCAGCACAGTCGATGCGAACGATACGCGAGAGCGTGTTTCGGTGACCCACCCGGCCGCAGCACATGGATCGGGTGCACCATGTCAATCTAGCTAGTCTTTTCAGGATCAGTCCGATTGTAGGCCTCAAGAACTGTTATACTCGCCTGCAAGAAGGCAAGGTAATTGCCATGGGAAATTAAAAAACCAAGATTGATCAGTTCAAGCGCAGCTTCCCATGAGCTCTCTCTCGGCACGGATCTCGCTCGCGCGCCCCCATGAATAACCAAAGGTCGGAAGCCGCGGCTGCGCTGCGGGTGCTTTGCTCCCGGTCGGACGCCGTTCGAGCAATGGATCAATAGTAGGCGCGGCTTAGACATATCGATCTCCAGATTTGCGGTCGACGAGACGGCGATCGTTAAGCAAGCGATTGAAGCCATGTGCACGCTACGGACGCTGCGCTGCGCCCGTCTCGTTCACCGGCCGTCGATTCGGAAGGCGACTGACAACGGCAGTGCGCTTGGGCCGCCGGGTTCGCCATCGCGGCTTCGCTCGATCCAGGACAAAGTGCTGATGCCATGTCTGCGCTTTTTTATCGGCAGAGATCACGTCACTGTCGCCGGCGTCGACAATCTTCATTTCCTCGGCCGTCGGATACGTGAACTCATCCTCGAAATCGAACACGCCCTCCGGCCCGAAGCCGTGGAACATGGAAACCTCGCGGATTGCCCGCGGTCCGAATCGCATGCCGACGCGATAGCTCGATGCCGTATCGAACGGTATACGGGCGACATCGGCGCCGTTGAGCTTATCCCAATCGGGGCATGCTGGTTGACGAGCGAACGTTGCTAGACCGACGAAGGGCAAGTCCATCCGGTCCGCCGTGTCGCGGCTGGTGTTATCGGTTGTCATTGCAATGTCCTTTCCACCGACCGCGGACACGCCTCTCCGGCGGCCGGATGGGTTAGTTGTTCAGCAGACCTGGTCGGTGAACCTTGCGAGATGGAATCGCACTCAGAACGAATCCTGCGCCGCGGACGGTGCAAATCATGGAGGCTTCATTTGCCCCGTCGACCTTGCGACGCAGTCGACCCATATGAACATCGACAAGGTTCGTTTCAGGAACGAATTTGTAGTGCCATACGTCTTTGAAGAGGGTTGCGCGCGTCAGCAATTGGTCGATCCGTTGCATCATGTACTTGAGCAAATGGAACTCGCGCGGCCGCAGATCGATCGGCCGGTCGCCCCGCTTCGCGGTCCGATCGATGAGATCGAGTTCCAGTGGTCCCACGCGCAGTACCGTTTCATTCGGCTGGGCTTGCGCGTTGGCATTCGCCGGGAAATAATGAAGCTGATACATCGAAGCTTTCCTGTTCCTGTTGCGACGGTCGATTTTGCATGCGTTCGCCCGACTCACTCCTGGCTCCGGCACCTAACGCCAGCGAGACGAATTGCTCCATTGCTACCGAGCTTAGTTTCATTACCGAAATGGTTGGGAGCCTCGATACCTTGGTTTAGCCGACCAGCGGACTGTTTGGGCAATTCGCGCAAGCTTGATCAACGGGCCAGCGCCTAGCGCGTGATCCGGCTGAGTGGTCGCAGCTGTGTTGGCTAACCTAAACCGCCGATCTCAGGGGAATCCCAGATCGGACTTCAGGCGCTAAATAATAGTTTGAGCGCAAGCTGACGATAACGTTACGCAGTCTACCCAGGCTTGTTTGGGTTGAGCAAACCCAGGTTCACCTTTGCTGACCGCGGCTTGGAGGATCTCACTTCCAGGCTCAGATGTCCTGCTTCTTCAGGGCAGCCTGGAGACCTTGGACAAGGCTATCCCCGTCGAACGGCTTAGTCAGGTAACAAATCGCCCCGGCCCTAAGCGCTTGCGCACGAATCCGCTCATCGGGGAAGGCCGTGAAGAAAATGAACGGCACGCGGTACCCCTGGGTAAGCAAGTAGGCTTGCAACTCGACGCCGCTCATGCCGGGCATTTGGACATCTGCAATCACACACGAGAGGTCATTGACGCGGTGCGACCGCAGGAACTCTTCGGCGGATGCGAATGTATATACGATGTAGCCGAGCGACCTCACAAGGCTGTCAGTCGTGGCGCGCACGGATGCATCATCGTCAATGATTGCGACTAGCGGAAGCTTTGACAAGGCGGTCTTTCCCTGACGCGGAGACCGGAAGCACATGGCGTCACCGTCGCCCTCACTGTAGATTGCATCACGGATTGGGATTGAAAAGGATACCTAGGTATAAGCTCTAGCAGTTTGCTGAAAAGCCTGGAAATTTGAGTTTTCTTTGTCTTGGTGACGCCTTCGATCAATTTTTCAGGTGCTGTGTTCACTGGCTTGAGGCAATTTTGTTTGCCAGAGTGCGGTGTAGCCACCCGACACTGCTACGCAGCGATCAGTTTGGGAATGCGGATCAGGTTGTAGGCGATCAGATTGAGGAGGAAATCGGCGGCGACGCGACCGATGCCGCGATGTTTGGTCTTGCGCATGGTCCCGTGCTGCTTGCCCCAACCGAAGATGCACTCGGTCATCGCCCGACGAGATTGCGACATGCCGTAGCCCGGATGCCGCGTGGTTCGTTCGTCGATAGCGCTGTTGCGGGTCTTGCCGGTTTTGGTGACGGCATTGTTTTGCGTCACATGCGGTGTCACGTTGATGGCGCGAAGATTGGCGACATGATCGGCCGTATCATACGCCTTACGACGCTGCGGGCCGCGCGGTCCGTTCCTGCCTGACAAAACTGGCTTCCCGTCCGAGACCGTCCCTGGTCCAGCTTGCTGGTCTGAATAGTGTCCGCACTCTCTCCGCTTAACGTACCATCTGTTGATTTGGCGCACGCTTACCTTTGGCTCGAGCTGTCACGCAGATGTTCAATTCAGAGTCATAAACGTGAATTTAGTTGAGGCAACAAATGGGTTTTCCCATTTTCAGTCCATCGCGACGTCGGCATTTGTTTTCCTCGGGCTCGCCAGCGTCTGACAAGGCCCCCGTGGCGGACGGCTGCGTCCATTCCAAAGGAGAGTGTCATGAGACGGCGAGTGATGATGGTCTTAGCAAGTGCCGCGCTTGCCGGCAGCCTTCTTGCCACTGATGCACAGGCACGCGGAGGCGGAGGACACGGGGGCGGCGGTCACATGGGCGGTTTCGGCGGAGCTCGCATCGGAGGTTTTGGCGGAGGTTACATGGCGGGCATTCACCGAGGTTACTTTGGCGATGGAACGGGCATTCGCCGAGGTCGCTTTACAGTTTCAACAGCGCCTGCGTTTGGGCAAACTGCGATACCCAGCGGTTACAACGGTGCTTATGCATCCGCGCCCGCACTTGGCGCAGTCCCAAATCCGCCGGTAGCAGGCTCCCTGCCGGAAGCGGTTACGGGTCCAGGTTTAAACATAGTTGGTCGCGATGGCGTCTCTACAAAAACAGTAAGAGCCGTTCCTTGCAGCACGGTTGCCCAAGAGACTGACGGCACGACAACCTGCGTGGGGCTACAGTAATTAAGGCCAAGACTAGTATGATCGTAACCAGCGACGAAGCCAAACCAACCCGCTGCTTCTGCATTTTGCTTAGCTGCGAGATCGGCTCGCAATTTTTCAGCCCTGTCCGAGAGACGAGCGTCTGCCTCTCGAATAGTATGCACGATCCGGCGCGTGTCAGTTCAAGGCACGTTTGAGACATCGAAGACGCGCGGAAGAGTGTCTGCTTGTGGAGCAAGAGCAGACTTGCGGCGGCTCCCCTTGAATTGCAATTTTCGGCTTAGAATCGAGGATTTCCTTTCTGCGCGGCCTCAACCCAGGCTGTGTGAAAACGCCTTTAGAAAATGTCGAGACTTATCGCTTACGATAAGCAACGGGCTCCCGCAGCCGGTACCGTGAATCGCTCTTCACCAGCGAGGGTCGCACTTCCATGGTTGATCCCGAAATCGCCATGCGTTTGCCGAGAGTAAAGAGCCCTTCGCAGATCCCGAAGTTCTGCGTAATTTGAACCTACTCGTTTTTGCATTGCGTCGGCGTGCTGATCGGACAGTGACGCTGTCGCAAATCGTGCATCGCCGTGCTCCATCCCACGAATGAACCTTGCGTTGCAGGTTGAACCGGACGCTAATTTTGATAACCAGCGCCGCCTGATTGCCTACGCACCGATCCTCCAACCCGTGTGCGTAGTGCGATGACCGGCACGGCTCCGTTTTGCCAGCCCCAACGGGACCGTGCGGTCTTTTCTCCCGACGCGGATGATCGTCACGAAGCGTGTTGCGCAATAGGCTCTTGCTAGCGGGGGTGGGGCGATGAAAAAGAAAGATCGGATTAGAGAACGCGAGTATCGAGGCCGTCTCGAGAGTTTGCTGAAAAGCGCCTTCAACACGCAACTGCAGCCGCTGAGGTCACTCGAGACCGCAACCAAAAAGCGGAGAGCGCTCAAAAAGAAGGCCGCAAAAAATACTGGGTTCACGAAATCAAGCACGACGGCTGCCGGCTGATGGTGCGCCCGGCCGCGCTTTCTACGAGATGACGTTGGTGGGCGGCTGACACACTGGCGTTTGCCTTCGCGGGTCTCACAGCGGCTGCCGCATCGCCGACGATACTGGCGAGGTTGACGCCCAAGGGATCGCGCGCTCAGATCGGGTCCGCTTTACCCTCGATAACGGACCTTCGCGGCTGCGCCTAGCATGTCCGTTTTGTGCCAACAACGGACTCATGCACTGCAGCAACACGCTCTTGTTTTCGGCTTCGCTTTAGAGGCGATGGCCGCAGGCAGCGTGCAATGATCGGCACTTCAAGCCCTGCCAAGCGAAGGATGAGCGGGAGGACTGTTGCCGATCTGCTCACCAATTTGGCGCTCGATCCGTTTGGAAAGATCCCCGATAAGTTCTGCGCCGTGCGCGCGAAGCTAGTGGGAATTAGGACGGCGGCGGAGCAGGCGACGGCCGGGATCAATCCCCCGGACCGCCGTCAGTTGGCGAAAGGCGTCTGCGGCGCGATATTGTTCTGCGCGATGATGGCTTCGGCCCGCGCGAGATTTTCCAGCAGGCGCTGGCTGGTCAAGACAAGGAAGTAATAGCCGAACTGCGGGTTTTGGAAGTAGATCTCGAGCAGCTTTTCA
>Ga0066789_10000400_pt1 | contig 16918 bp, 14 predicted proteins | sample OrgsoiDNA2013049_FD_70960 | JGI IMG/M metagenome (GOLD analysis project Ga0066789, IMG submission 70960) | Permafrost soil microbial communities from the Arctic, to analyse light accelerated degradation of dissolved organic matter (DOM) -... | ecosystem: Environmental > Terrestrial > Soil >...
CTGTCCGCCGCCGCGTAAGATGGATACCAAGGCGAGGAACAGCGGAAAGCTCAGGTCCTGGAAAAGACAAATCGCCACAGCGAGCCGGCCATGCGTGCGGTTGTTCTCCGACTGCTCGGTGAGCTGCGAAATGATGATCGCCGTCGAAGACATGGCAATGGCGCCGCCGATCACCACGGCCACCGCGGGGACGACATCGAATGCCATGATGGCGCTCGCCGCGACGATGCCTGTGGTGAGAAGCACCTGTGTGCCGCCCACGCCGAGTACTTCCCATCGCATCGCCACCAGGCGCGGCAGGGAGAATTCCAGCCCCAGGGTAAATACCAGGAATACAACGCCGAAATCCGCCAACAATCGAGTCGTTTCGTTGTCGGCCGCCATGGCGAATGCGTGCGGGCCGAGCAGCATCCCCACGGCGAGATATCCGAGAATTGCCGGCAGCTTCAGCTTGCGCACGCCCGCAACCACGCACACCGACGCGGTGAGCAGGATCAGGATTTGCAGCAGCGGATCGTTATGATGCATCACGTCCTGTAACTTCAATCAGCGGCAGCGAATTGCCTGCTAGCATATAGCGATGAGTCCCAGTATGACCGTCCTTGAGCTCGAGGGAGCAGCCGGGGATTGGCATCTGCACCTTAGCGGCGACTGGTCATTGGCGGCAATGGCGCAAATCGAGGCGCAGCTCGACAGCCTGCCCGACACGCTGCACGGCACGCTGGTCTGCGATTGGTCGCGGGCCGAGGCGCCGGGGATTGGCCCGGCGTGGGCATTGCTGATGCGCTTGAGCATGGTCGGCACCGGGCACCTCAACGTCCGGCACGCGGGTGATCCGCCCCACTATTTGGAATTGCTGAAAAAGCTCAAGGCGGAACGGCACGCTTCGGGGGCCGCCACCCTTCCGGCCAGTTTGGAACGGTCGGTGGGCAAACTGGGGCGGTGGGCCGTACTTCAGGGCACCGAGTCGCGCGCGGTGATCGGCTTCTTCGGCCGCATCGTCAGCGTCCTCCACGAGGCGTTCTCCCGGCCGCGGGCGCTGCGGCCCTCGTCGCTCGTGCGGCACATCTATGAGACGGGCATCACCGCCATACCAATCGTCTCGCTCATCGCCTTCCTGATCAGTGTCATCGTGGCCTACCTGGGAGCGCAGCAGCTGAACCGATTTGGCGCCGATATTTTCGTGGTGGATCTCGTGACCATATCGGTGCTGCGCGAAATGGGCGTCTTGCTCACCGCCATCATCGTCGCCGGTCGCTCGGGCAGCGCTTTCACGGCCGAGATCGGCGTCATGCAAATAAACGAGGAGACCGACGCGCTGCGCGCGATGGGCATGAACCCGATCGAACTGCTGGTGGTTCCCCGATTGGTCGCCCTCATTATCGTCATGCCCTTGCTGACGGTGATTGCCGACACCATGGGGCTGGCCGGCGGCGGTCTTTTGTCGCTGTTCAACTTGCACATCCCCTTGTCGCAATTCATCAATCGGCTGCGTGAATCGATCTCGCCCACGACTTTTTGGGCAGGTCTCGTGAAGGCGCCGGTCTTCGCAGTATTGATCGCCATGGTGGGTACTTACCGCGGTATGCAGGTGCGCGATTCCGCCCGAGAACTCGGGCGCTTGACCACGGTCGCCGTGGTGCAATCCATTTTCCTGGTCATTCTGGCCGACGCTTTATTTGCCGTTTTGTTCGTTCAGATCGAGTTCTGATGCCCGAAGTTACGGCAACTCCCGTCATTCGGGTTCGCGGTCTCATCAACCGCTTCGGCGCGCAGGTCGTTCACGACGGGCTCGACATGGACGTGCAATCGAACGAAATTTTCGGCGTCGTCGGCGGTTCGGGAAGCGGAAAGTCCGTGTTGTTGCGCACGATTCTGGGGTTGCGTGCGCCCGACGCCGGCACCGTCGAGTTGTACGGCAAGGACGTGCAGCAAATGGCGGCCGCCGACCGCAGTGCATTGGTCCAAAGCTACGGGGTGACGTTCCAAAACGGCGCATTGATCAGTTCCTTGACCGTTGCTCAGAATATTCAACTACCGCTGCGCGAATATTTGCGGGCGTCCGACCGGACCTTCGACGAACTCGCGGAATTGAATTTATCCTTGGTGGGGCTCGCGCCGGATGCCGGGGGGAAATACCCCTCGCAATTATCCGGCGGCATGGTCAAACGCGCCGCGTTGGCGCGAGCGCTCAGCCTCGAACCCAAGCTCTTGCTCCTGGATGAGCCGACCGCGGGCCTTGATCCGATTTCCGCCGCCGCCTTCGATGAGCTACTGTTGTATCTTCATTCCCAACTGCGCCTCACCGTGGTCATGATTACGCACGATCTGGACACCTTGTTTCGAACCTGCACGCGGGTCGGGGTGATCGTCGATGGACACATGCAGGGCGGTACCTTGGCCGACATGATGCAGAATCAGAATCCGTGGATACGCGACTATTTTCACGGGCCGCGGGCGCGCGCCGCCGGCGGGGCCGCCTCTGGTACGCCGGTCTCGGAAGAGGACGGACATGGATAGGGATGCGAATTACGTGGCGGTGGGTGCCTTCGTTCTGCTGGTCAGCGCCATGGCGTTGTCCTTCGTGCTCTGGTACACCAATCAGCAGGACAAACGCATCTTTCTGCGCTATGAAATCTACTTCCCGGGCACCGTCAGCGGACTCACCCCAGGCAGCCCGGTTCGCTACCTGGGGGTGGACGTCGGCAAGGTCGGGCGCATCCTGATCGATCCACAGCAGCGCAACCGCGTCCTCGTGCTCGCCGACATCGAAGCCACCGCCCCCATCGATGGGCGCACCCGGGCTTCCTTGAGCCTGCTCGGCATCACCGGCCTATTGTTCATCGATTTGAAACAGGACGTGAATGCTACGGCGCCCGGCGTGCTTGCGGACGGTTTGCATTATCCCGTCATACGCTCCGCGCCGTCGGACTTCGATGTGCTGCTGAGCAACCTGCCCGCATTGACCACACACCTCGTAGAGCTCGCGGATCGCTTCAATAGGGCATTCAGCGACGAGAACGTGCGTTCCTTCAGTGCGACTCTCGAGAATGCGCGGGCCGCGAGCGAGCGCCTGCCCGACACGTTGCGCGAGGTGCAGGAATTGGTGGCCGACGCCCGCCATGCCAGCCAGGAAGTGCGGGGAGCCGCCGCGGAATTTCGGGCAATCGAAGTTCACTCCGCATCCGATATCGAATCCGCCATCGCGAACATTCGGCACATCGCGGACAGCCTGGCGAAGACCTCGGACCAGTTGGAGCACTTTGTAGCGGACAACGAGCCGGGTGTTTCGCGCTTCACCCATCAGAGCCTGCCGGAATTCGAACAGCTGCTGCGAGAAAGCCGTCAGGCGGCGCGCGATTTTCGCGATCTGTCGCGGAGCCTCAAGCAGAACCCCTCGCAGCTCATCTATGAGCCGAACTCCCGCGGTGTCGAGGTGGCGAAATGAGCCGCTTCGTCCACGTCCAGCGCGCGCTCCTCCTTCCGGCTATTTGTGCCGCCGCATGCACGGGCTCGCTGTTCCACAGCAAGGCTGCCCCGCCGACAGTTTATTTGTTGTCCGCGGGACAGGCATCGCCTCGAGACGGTCTGCCGACCCCCGAAATTCCGGTCGATCTGGCGGTGCTCAAACCCAAGGCGCGCGCGGGACTCGAATCCGATCGCATCGCCGTGCTGTATCCGGACCGGCGTCTGGATCATTTCGCCGACGCGCGTTGGAGCGGCCCCTTAAGTGAAGTCCTGCAGGACCTCGCCTTGCAAGAGTTTCATTCTCATGCCAACTTGCGAACCGTCAGCGGAGATGGGTCCGTATTCGCGAGTGCTTACTGGCTGGAAATCGAAGTCACGGATTTTCAGGCCGAATACGCACCGGCGGCGAGCGCTCCTACGGTGCACGTGCAATTCCTGGCCCGCCTGGGTAGTTCCGGCGACCGGCATATTCTCGGGCAGTTCGCGGCCAGTGCGCGGCAGCCGGCCGCCGAGAACCGGCTGAGTTCGATTGTCGACGCGTTCGCGCACGCGGCGGACGCGTCACTGGCAGAGATCGTTGCCCATGCCGAGGAGATGCTCGCCAAGACCTCAGAAGCTCGATAGTCCGCTGGCCTCCGCAAACCGATAATGCCAATAGTGCGCGGCCGTCTCATCGGCAAACGCCGCATCAGCGGCCGCGCCCGACCAGGCTTCGTCAAAATAGTCCGTTACCGCGCGCGCCGCCGGAGCTCGAGCCGGCATGCGCAGCTCCACACCGGCGGTGAGATTCAGATCGCCGAGATTGCGTCGGGTGAAATTCGCCGTGCCCAAGTTCATCCACACATCGGTGCCGTGCCGGAACACCAGGAGCTTCGGGTGCGAGGCCCCCTTTCCGTTCGAGTACCAGCGTACTTCGATGCGTCCGCCGCCGTCGCGGAGGAGTTCGGCGGCCACAGCCTGGTTCGGTATCGCGTTGCGGGCCAGCAGCACTTGCAGGCTTGCACCGCGCAGCGCCGCACGCAGCGCCGCTGCAATCAGCCGCCGATCGCTCAAGTTTTCCACGGCCACGCCGATTCGATCGCCGCCGACGGCGGTCTCCATGGCGTCGAGCAAGGCGGTCTCGATGGCGCCCTCGGTGAGAAACCGAGCATCGATCGAACCCACGCCGCGACCGACCACTCCGGGACCCAAAGGCAGGCGATCGTCGTCCGTGGACCAGGCCGCAACTTGGAGCTCGCCGGCGATCATCGCGCGCGCCAGGGATCCTCGCAGTATCAGGCTCGCAGTGGCGCCGGCGGGTGCAATGATGGCGATCCATCCGCCGGATCCATCGTCTGCGACCACGAGTTGCCGCTGGTCCGACTTGGCGTTGAGCATGCGCGCCAATGCCGGCAGCGTGACGCGTCCGGGCGTCTCGTCGAACGGATCGCTCCACCAGCCGAACGCGAGGCGCCACAAGCCCGAATACAGCGGGTTGGAATCGCGCAATCGATCGAGCCGCACGCGCGCTACGATGACGCCGGCCTCCTCCAGGGACTCAAGCGTTAGCGCGGAACTGCCGCCGAACACCTCATTGCCGGGGTCGGTCACGAGCACGATCTTGAGATTGGGCCGCACGCGTTTTCGCGCCAGCAGGCGTTGCGCAAGTGCCCCGGTTACCGGAGACCGGTCGAGCACGATCAACTGTTCGGCATGATCGATGGCCGCCAAGTCGCGGGCGGGACCATCGTGGCGCCGCGGTGATTCATACAGAAAATCTACGTCCGCCTCCGACAAACGGGAGATCTGCGAAGCGAGGTGCGTTCCCGGCGGCAGCGGCTTCGCGGAATTCCAGAAGACCAGCGACAGCCACGCGAGCAGCAACACGAAAAAAATGCTCCTGGCGCAACGCGCTGGTCGCGTCGACATTGGGCCGTCAGTCCGGGCATTCGATCAGGGCTAGGGCCGCCTCGATCGCCGTCCCAACTTCCATCCAGCGCGATTCCATGCGGGCTGCGTCGCGGGTCAAATCAGCGTGCTGGGCCTGCAGTCCGCCGTGCATGGGATCCTTGCAGAGTTCCGCTTCGACCCGCGATCGCTCGGCGAATATTGCCGTGATGCGCTTCTCGATCTGCTCGATTTCACGGCGCATCTCGCCCAACCGGGCGCGCAATCCCGACCCGGTTTTCGGCGCGGTCTTCGGCATCCTCTGGGGTGTTTCCTTCTTCGCCGCGGCCGGCGCCGTCTTGCTGCGCAACCGTGAGCCTTGCTGGTAATCGTCCAAGTCGCCGTCGAACACCTCGAGCTTGCCGTCGGCGACCAACCACAGAGAATCGGCGACCGTTTTGATCAGGTGCCGGTCGTGAGACACGATCAACATCCCGCCCTCGAAGCTTTGCAATGCGACGGTCAGGGCGTGGCGCATGTCGATGTCGAGGTGATTGGTCGGCTCATCCAACAATAAAAGGTTGGGCCGCCGCGCCACCAGCAAGGCCAGAGTCAGGCGTGCCTTCTCGCCGCCGGAAAATCGTGCCGCCGGTTCGAATGCACGGGCACCCTCGAAACCAAATCTGCCGAGGTGGTCGCGCACGCGCTGTTCATCGCCCTTGGCGTATTCTGGTCCGGCCAAATTGCGCAAATGCCAAAAGGCATCGCAATCCGGCTGCAACTGATCCATCTGTTGCTGCGCAAAGTAGCCGATGCTCAAATCCGCGGCGGGAACGCGCGTGCCCTTAAGCGGTGCCGCGCAGCCTGCCAGCATTTTCATCAAAGTCGATTTACCCGCGCCGTTGGGCCCCAGCAGCGCGATGCGGTCCAGGGGTCCGATCGATGCGTTGATGCCGTCGACGATGCGGGTGTGCGAATAGCCGCAGGCGGCGTCCTCCACCGTCAACAAGGGGCGCGGCGTCTTGAGCGGAGCCCCGAATTCGAACTCGAATGGACTGTCGACGTGCGCCGGGACGATGCGCTCCATGCGCTCGAGCATTTTCAGCCTGCTTTGCGCCTGCCGCGACTTCGTGGCACTGGCTCGAAAGCGGTTCACGAAGGAAGTGATTTCGGCGACGCGCCTGATTTGCCGCGCCTGGAGCACGCGTTGAAGCGCCAGTTCTTCCGCGCGCTTTTGTTCGAACTGCGAATAGTTGCCCGAGTAGGCGTGGATGGCGCGATTCTCGATGTGCAGCACCCGGCCGATGATGGCATCGAGAAATTCGCGATCGTGAGAAATCATCAGCAGCGTGCCCGGGAATGCGCCCAGCCAATCCTCCAGCCAGACGATGGCGTCGAGATCCAGGTGGTTGGTGGGCTCATCCAGGAGCAACAGGTCGGCGCGCGAGCACAGCGCGCGCGCCATGGCCAATCGCACCCGCCAGCCGCCCGAAAACTCCGCGACCTTGCGCTCATGATCCGCGGTTTTGAAGCCGAGCCCATGCATGATGGCCGCCGCTCGCGCTCTGGCGCGATAACCGTCGATTGCCTGCAGCGACGCGTAGGCGTTGGCGAGATTCATGGCCGCATCGCGCCGGTCGGCATCCTCGATGGCGGCCTGCACCCCGCGCAATTCGGAGTCGCCATCCAACACGAATTCAATCGCGGCGCGGTCGCTTGCGGCGACCTCCTGTTCCACATGGGCAACTTTGAGATTCGGCGGCCGATCGATGTCGCCGCGGTCGGCGGCCAGCTCGCCGCGAATCGCCGCAAATAGACTGGACTTGCCGGAGCCGTTGGCGCCTGTGATCCCGACCTTGTCGCCTCGGAAAACGGTGAAGTTGACCTGCTCGAAAAGCGGCTCCGGACCGCGCCGCAGGGTGAGATCCCGAGCAGATAACACTTGGGGTTGCTACGAGGACAGTCGGATCGGCCGCAAGAGCGTGGGCACGCACAACTTCGCGTGGTAGGAGGCTCCGCCCACCTGGCCGGACAGGATGCCGAGCATTTTGCGCGCTTCCATGGCATCGCCGAACAAGCGTCCCTGGGCATAGTAGCAGCCGTGCTTGCGCAGGAACTCGAGTTGCTCGCTGGCTTCCACCCCTTCGGCAATCACTTCGAGATCGAGGCTCTTGCCCATGTCGATGATGGTGCGCACGATGGCCGCATCGTCCGAGTCCACGGCGACGTCGCGTACGAACGACTGGTCGATCTTCAATGTGCCGATCGGAAACTGCTGCAGCGCGGACAGCGAGGAATACCCGGTGCCGAAATCATCGATGGCAAGGTTCAAGCCCATGGCATAGAGCTCGTTCAGGAGCCCGATGGTGCGTTTCGGATCGGTCATCAAGGTAGTTTCCGTGACTTCCAACTCGAAGCACGTGGGCGATACGTTGTGCTTGCGGAACACGCCGCGGCAACGGGAAATGAAGCTCGCCTGTTTGAGCTGACGCAACGAAAGATTGATTGCGATTCGACCCGGTTCCGGCACCGTTTTCTGCCACTCGCGGTAGTCCGAACAGACGCGATTCAAGACCCATTCGCCGATGTCCAATATCAGGCTGGTCTCTTCGGCGAGCGGAATGAATTGCGACGGGGAAATGTCGCCGTGACCCGGCAGGCGCCAGCGCAGGAGTGCCTCGGCCCCGACCACGCGGCCGTCCCGCAGGTCCACTTTGGACTGATAGAGGATCACCAATTCATCCCGTTCGAGCGCGCGCCGCAGCTTGCTTTTCAGCATCAGTCTTTCGACTGCCGCGGCGTTCATTTCGGGTACGTAGAAGGCGCAGGAGTTGCCGCCGTTCTGTTTTGAGTGATACATCGCCGCGTCGGCGTTGCGGATCAAATCGATTACATTCTCGGCGTCGTACGGGCAGATGGCGACACCGACGCTGGCGGTCAGGTATACCTCTTGCTGGTTCACGTAGAAGGTGCGGCTTATTTCATCGAGCAAGGTACGGGCGAGGGCGCTGATGCTCGCGCGGTTGTCGACGTCCATCGGCAGATCGTCGACGAACATGGCGAACTCATCGCCCGCCAGTCGGCCGATGACCGTGTCCTTGCTCAAATTTCTGGTGAGGCGTTCGCTCAGGATCTCCAATGTACGGTCGCCCGCCGCGTGTCCGAAAGTGTCGTTGACCTCTTTGAATCGGTCCAGATCCAAATAGAGAAGCGCGAGCGAGCGCTGACTGCGCCGCGCACGAGCGATGGCCTGCTGCAGCAAATGCTGAAACTGCATGCGATTCGGCATTTTGGTGAGGGTGTCGTAGCGGGCCAGGTACCGGATACGCCGCTCAGCGCGCTTACGCTCGGTGATGTTTCGCGCCACATAGATGTTTCCCTGGAACTGAGGGTCTTCCGTGGTGATCGCTGAACTCGCCATGGAGACGGGAATGGTTTGCCCGCTTGCCGTGCGCAGTACGGTCTCGCGGGCTTCCGGCGCCGAGTTGCTCAAGTCCAAAGCGTTGCGGTGCGCTTCGTCCACGAAGCTGACCAAAGGCTTGCCCAGCAGGTCGGCTGCCTCGTAGCCGAGCAGTCGATGTGCGGCCTCGTTGCAGCTCTTCACGATGCCTTCCCGCGAAGTCACCAACACCGCATCGCTCAGGCTGTTGAGCACCGTGTTGAGATAATTCTTGGTGATGGTGGTTTCATTCAGCTTCTGGCGCATGCGTTCGAGTGCGAATTGCAGGTCACCGAGTTCATCGTGGCGCACCACGGCCAGGGGCCGCGTGTAATCGCCCTGGCCGATCCGGTCGGCGCTTTTGACCAGCGCGGCGATGGGTCCCGCCAACTGCCGGGCGATGAACCAGGCCCCGGCCAACCCTAAGACGAGGAGCGGTAAGGTAATGCCGGCAAGCAAACCGCGCATGCGCTTGATCTGCATGCCCTGTTGGCTTTCCAGCTGTTTGCGTATGCTGGCCAGAGTCTCGCGCATCTCGGTGCGGCTCATCGAGATCCGCAAACTGCCCACGCGCTGCACCGGCGCCGCTACCAGGTTCGAGTGAATGGTGCTTTGGAATACGAACCAATCCCCGGATTGCTGCGCCGCAGGATCACCGCCGCGGAACAGCACCGCTCCGTGGGCGTCCAAGACCTCGACTCTTTCGATGTCGCGCTCGTCGAGCAGCCGCTCGGCGATCGACGCGACTGCGACCTTGTTGCCCGATGCGAGCGCGGGCGCGAGCGAGGTTCCGGTGATCTCGGAAAGACTGCTGGCGCGCGTTTCCAGGTCGGCTTCCAGTTTCTGCGCAACGGTGGCATAGGTGAGCTGGTTGACGTCCGCGGCATCGACCCGGTGTTCGTAGTACGACAGGCCGCCCAGAAGCAGCGACAGCACCGCCCCGACCGCCAGTGCGAGCAGCAAATACTTGGTTTTTAGGCTTCGCGCCATTGACTACACCGGCCGTTCGCGTTCTTGAATTAGAAGGAATGATACCTGTTCACGCCAAACCCCATAAGGGGAACGTACAATCTGCTTTTGATGGATCCGAAATATGCGCATTGATATCTATTCCGACACCGTTTGCCCATGGTGCTACCTCGGCAAAAGGCGCTTCGAGCTCGCCGTGGCCGCGCGCCCGCAGTATGAACCACGCGTGACCTGGCGGCCTTTCGAGCTGAATCTCGACTTGCCGCCCGAGGGGGTCGATCGCACGGCCTTCCTGGCCTCCCGCATGGGGACACCGGAGCGGGTGGCCGAGGCGCACACCGAATTGACCCGCCAGGGCGCGGCGAGCGGCATTGAATTCCGCTTCGATTTGATGGAGCGCATGCCCAATACCCGGCGCTCCCACCTGCTGATAGCTCATGCGGCCCGTTTCGGCCGGCAAACGGCCGTCAACGAGCGACTCATGCGCGCCTATTTCGAGGAGGGCTGCGACATCGGGGATATTGAGGTACTGGTGCGCCTGGGAGTCGAGGCCGGTCTTGCGGAGCGCGAGTCGCGCTCGGCACTCGTCTTGCGCTCCGGCCAGGACGGCGTGGTCGCCGCCGAACGTCACGCCGCCGTCCTGGGGATAACCGGCGTGCCGACCTTCATATTCGACGGCCAATACACGATCTCGGGCGCCCAGGAGGTAGGCACTCTCGCCGGGATCTTCGATCAGGTCGCTGAATTTGCCGCGGCCCGCGAACCGGTGTCGTGAACGACGGCGAACTCACCGGGCAGATTCGCACCCATATCACCGACGTCCCCGACCCGGATTGTGCGCTGCACACCGATGTTGTCAGCCCCTTTTTGAATTTACGCCGCGCGGCCCTGGCGGAGGGCTTCGATTTGATACCCCAGAGCAGTTTTCGCGATTTCTCGCGCCAACTGATGATTTGGAACCAGAAATTCAGCGGCGAGAAGCCCATGGTTGACGCGGCGGGCCGGGGTATCGACGTGAGCGAGCTCGGCCCCGCCGAGCGCATCGAGGCGATATTGCTGTGGTCCGCGCTCCCCGGAGCGAGCCGTCACCACTGGGGGACGGACGTCGATCTCATCGATCGTCACGCCCTCGCGCCGGGGTACCGGGTACAACTTACGCCGGGGGAGTTCGCGCCGGGCGGTCCCTTCGCGGCGCTTGCCGAGTGGTTGGAAGCCAATGCGCCCCGATTCGGATTTTTCCGTCCGTTTCGCGGCGTATTGTCGGGCGTACAGCCGGAACCCTGGCATTTCAGCTTTGCACCCGTTGCGGAAAACGCCCGCCGCAATTTGACCCCGGCCGTGCTGCATCGGGCCATCGCCGCTGCGCCGTTATTGGGGAAAGCTGAGGTGCTCGAGCGGCTCTATGCCCTGCACGCGCGCTACGTCGCAGCCATCGATTGGCCTTGAGCGTGGGATTCCCTAGGCCCAGAGTGCCTTGAGATGAGTCAGCATCAGGCCGCGCACCCGCCCGAGCTGATTGTCGCCCGCCGTGAATAGCGGCGGATTTCGCCGCAACATCGGCCAACGTTCGGTGCGCAGCACCCGGTGCAGATAGCCCAAATTGCGGTCGATCGCCTCGAGATAGGGGTTTTTGCCGCCGAACAAGGGTTCGACATACCGGTAAGCGTTTTCGAATTCCCCTTCCAGCCGCTGCACGCGTGTTTCACGCACGAACTCCGGCGTCTGCCGCAGCAAATCCAAACCCGAGCTATAGCGAATCTGCAGGGCGCCATCGGTACCGGTCGCCGCGGCGATTCCGCCGAGCACGAATTCCGGATACAGCCGATCGCGGCACTTCTCGAGATAGCAGCGATCCGCCATTTGCGCGATCAAATCCGCCGTGCCCAAGAGGTGTCCGAGTTTTCGATCGCGCTGATCGGCGAGTTGGATCTGGTCGAGTTTGATCTCATATCCCGTGAAATGCACGATTCGGGTCGAAATCGGCACCCAATTTTCCATCCCGATGGTGGGCAGGAATCGGGCCAGGAAGCGCGCGCTGCGCGTCACGTGGTAGAGCGTGAACTCGGCGCCATTGCGATGTTGCCGGTCGCCGAATTCCCGAATGTATCCCGCATCGTGAAACAACGACGTCACAAGCGCCATGACCGCCCGCTCGACGCCGAAGCGCATTCGAGGCTCGACGCTGCGCTCGTACCCCACAAGCAGGCGCGCCATCGCCAAGGTCATGTCGAGCGAGTGCTGGCGATCGTGATAGACGGTATCGACGCCGTGGTAGCCCGGCATGCGGCCCGTAAAGAGCTTGTCGAACTCTTCGAACGAAAAGGCCACCCGATCGAACGACTCGCCCGGGAACGCAGTCGTGAATAGTTCACGCACCGCGACGGTCACCGCCGCGGTGGAACTCACCTGTACAGAATTCGTAACGTCATAGTCGTTACGGCGAAGGTCGTGCATCCGCGGAAGTCTAGGCTCTTAGCGTCATTAGCGCTACGTGCCTGGTTCTCGTTTTGCCGCGAACGGATGAGCGTCGGATCACAGATTATTGTCAAATGACATGCGGCCCGCTTCAGTAAACCTTGATGCCGCCGAACTTGTGCTTGATGCGGCCCGCCAGGGTGGCGTAGCCCAGCCAGAAGCCGCAAACGAGCGCCGCGAGCACCGCGAGCACCGCCACGACCCCAATCCACGGGTGCTCCGCAACCGCCGCCGAAATGCCCGCCATGGCGCCAACTGGGGTGCTGGCCATGCCCATCGCCGCTGTGCCCGCCACGGCCGCGGGCGCGGCCGCAGCCGCAGCTTGGGTTGCGGCGTCGAGCGCCTCTTGCTTGGCAGAGAGCTCGCGTTTGAGCTGCAGAACCTCATTGCGCGCGGCGGCCTCAGCGAGCTCCGGAGTCGTCGCGCGGCTGCGGTCCAGTTCCTCTTCCAGCTGTTTCATCCGCACGACCGCGGGTACTCGCGTGGTGAGGTAGACGGATTTGACCCAACCCGTGGTTCCGTCGTTCAAGCGGACCTGCGTGAATTCTCCATTGACGCTCAAGGTCTCGACGCTCGCGCCGGAATGCAGGGTGGCGAGCCGTTGGCCCTGGCCGTTCTGTTCGGCGTAAACGCCGAGCACGAGCTCATCGCTGACAAAGGCGGTCGCGGCCAGGACTTTCCCCGCCCACAGCACCAGCAGCAGTGCCGCCGGGCGTTTCACGCCGCGATTCCGGTTTGCTTGAGCAGCGCGCGAACGTCGGGTTCGCGGCCGCGAAACCGAACGAACGCGTCCATCGCGTCCAAACTGCCGCCTCTGCTAAGAATCGAATCGAGAAACCGCGCCGCGGTAGCGCCGTCGAACACCCCGGCCTCGTCGAATGCCTCGAATGCGTCGGCCGCAAGGACCTCGGCCCATTTGTAGCTGTAGTAGCCCGCGGCGTATCCGCCCGCAAATATATGCGCGAAACTTGCCGGCATCCGGTTGAAGGGAGCGGCCGGCACGACGGCCACCCGCTCCCGTACGCCTGCGAGCGTTTCGGCGACTTTCGCGCCTCTGCTCAAGTCGAAGTTTGCGTGCAATTCAAAATCAAAGCTCGCGAGTTCGATTTGCCGCAGCGTGTCGAGCGCCGCGTTGAATGTGCGCGTGCCCGTGAGCCGCCGCAGCATGTCGACGGGCAACGTTTCGCCGGTATCCACATGGGCGGATATCAGCGGCAAAACCTCCGGTCGCCATGCGAAGTTCTCCATGAATTGGCTGGGTAGCTCCACCGCGTCCCAGGCCACGCCGTTGATGCCGGCGATGCTGGGATAGGCCACGCGCGTCAGCATGTGGTGCAATCCGTGGCCGAATTCATGAAACAAGGTGGTCACTTCGTCATGCGTCAACAGCGCAGGTCCGCTTCCTACGGGGGCGGTAAAATTGCAAACCAACTGCGCTACCGGGCGCGCCTCACCTAAGGGCAAGGATTTGGCAATGATGCATTCGTCCATCCAGGCGCCGCTGCGCTTCTCGGTGCGCGAATACGGATCCAGGAAGAATCCTGCCACGACCCGCTCGTTTTGATCGAGCAGATCGTAATAGTGTACGCAGGGATGCCAAACGCCGACTCCGGGCCGTTCGCGCACGCTGATGCCGTAGAGGCGCCGGATCAGCGCAAATAAACCGCCCAACACCTTGGGCAGCGGAAAATACGGGCGCAGCGCCTCCTGCGACACCTTGAAGCGGCTCTCCTGCAACCGCTCACTGTAGAAAGCCATGTCCCACGCGTTGAGCTTGCGGCCCGCAAACTCCTCGAGATCCGAGAATTCCCGGCGTGCCGCCGGCAGGCAGCGCCGCGCCAGGTCGTCCAAAAAGGCGAGCACCTGCTTGCTGCTCTTCGCCATCCGCGTGGCCAATGCGTAGTCGGCGAAGTTCTTGAAACCCACCAAGCGCGCCAACTCGTGGCGCAACGGCAGGATCTCGGCAATGATGGGGTTGTTGTCGAATCGACCGGCGCTGGGGCCAAGCTCGGACGCCCGCGTGATCCACGCTTCGTAGATGTCGCGGCGCAGCTGCGGGCTTTCGGCGCTGGCCATGACCGTCATGTAGGTGGGCTGATCGAGTTTGAACAACCAGCCGGGCTGATTCGCCTCGCGTGCGTCCGCGGCGGCCCGATCGACGGCATTCATAGGCAGGCCCGCGAGTTCCGAGCTCAAGGTGACGCTGCGGGTGTAGGCTCGCCCGGCGTCGAGCACATTCTCGGAAAACTTGGTCGCCAACTGTGCGAGGCGCTGGGCGACCTCGCGGTATCGGGTCTTCTCCTCGGAGCGCAGATCGACGCCCGCCAGCCGAAAATCGCGCAGCGCGTTTTCCACCACCTTGCGCTGCGCGGAATCGAGCGCGCTGCCTTCGTGCTGCAGCACATAGGTGTAGCCCGCTTGCAGGCCGGTGTTCTGGCCGAGCTCCGAGGAATAGGCGGTCAGCAGCGGGACGCATTCGTTGTATGCCTCGCGCATGTCCGCGGAATTGGCGACCGCATTCAAATGGCCTATGGGGCTCCAAACCCGGCTTAAGGTGTAGCTCAATTCCTCCACCGGTATGACCAGGGAAGCGAATGTCGGACCGTCGAGAGCGGTGAGTTCGGCAAGACGCGCTCGATTCTCGGCGAGTACCTTTTCCAATGCCGGGCGCGCATGGCTCGCCTCTATGCGGCCGAAAGCGGGCAGCGATTCCAATTCCAGCAGGGGGTTGTTCACCGCTGCGATTCTATCAGACGTGCGTCAACATCCAGGTGAGAGCGGCGGTGCTGCCCACGAACCCGCCGACTCCGGCGAGGGCGCGCCGTCGGAAACGTTGCGCGAGCGATTCGCCGTCGGATACGGCCAGCAGGAAAGCCCGGCCATCCGCGGGATCGCCCAGCACGTTAACGCTCGGCGGCAGCGGCTCCGCCGCGCGTCCCTCGAGTACCTGCTTGCGCGCGGCCGCGCGCGCCTGCTCCCATTCCGCGCTGTTCAAGCTCCCGTCATGGTCGCTGTCGAAGCGCGCGAGCAACGTGGCTTGGTCGTGCTTCCATTGATGCAACAATTCGGCCACCGCGTCATCGGGGTCCTCGACGCTGGCGCCGCCGACACTGCGAAACGCGCCGAGCGCGCACACATGCTCGTTCGACTGCAATCGATGCTCGGTATAGCGGTATTTGTCGGTCATGCATGCGTCGACCAACCAGCCGAAGATTCCGGTGCCGTTCGGTATGCGCACGTCCGGCCACTCCGACGGCCCGTACCACACGTCGGTGGCGCCGGGAAAGACCTCGGCGCCGCGCGGATTGACCAGGCACTGACCGGTGCCGTCGTCCAGAAGGAACGGCACCTCGCTGGTGTCGCTCTGTATCGTGGACCACGAACGCGACCGCCTGCTGCGGCTGCGTTCCTCGATTTTGTAGCGCCACCAAGTACAGGGGATGCCGGTCAATGGCCCCTTGTTCTCGGCATTCGGCGGCATCGTGCCGCGGCCGCTGAGCTCGACATAGCCCTGCGCCGCGGAGCGGATGCGTGAGGTCGGCGTGTCCTCGATGGTGCGATTCTTGGCCCACGACTTGCAGGCGGACCAAAACGAATACACCGCGGCCACCGCGAGGCCGATCATGATGAGCCAAACTTTGAGTCGATCGCCGGACATGGCCGGATTCAAATCTCTAGGTGCTGCTGAACAGCGCGCCCACGTCCACGTCGCGCTTCTCTTCGCTGCTGAATTCCAGCAACTGCGCCGGCTGAAACCCGAATCTCTGCGCAATCATGACGTCCGGAAACACTTTCACGCGGATGTTGTTCAGATTGACCTGGTCGTTGTAGAGCTCGCGGCGGTCGGCGATGGACTCCTCGAGGGCGGTGATCCTGCCCTGCAATTGCTTGAAAGTTTCATCGGTCTTGAGCTGCGGATAGTTCTCGGCCACCGCGAACAATCGGCCGACGCCCGCTCGCAGCTGCTGCTCGGCCGCACCGACGGCGGCTACGTTGCCGGTGGTGCTCGCTTGACTGACCGAGGCGCGCGCGCGCATTACTTTCTCGAGCGTATCCTGCTCGAATTGCATGTAGCGCTTACAGGTTTCCACCAGCTTCGGCAACTCGTCGTGGCGCTGTTTCAACAGCACGTCGATGTTGGCCCACGCGACCTTGACGTTTTCGCGCAGGTTCACAAGTCCGTTGTAGATCCCGGCGACGTAAGCGATCAAGACAACTGCTAAGGCGAGGATCACGACAAGACCGATCACGACAGCACCTCATCCGGCAGTTTAGGACGCTGGCAGTATATCATCGGGGCTTAACTGCTTTTTAGGATGGAGTTCACAGTGTCGGACCAATCCTTCGATCTCATCAGCATCGGCGGCGGCAGCGGCGGCCTGGCTTGTGCGCAGCGTGCGGCCGAGTTCGGAGCCAAGGTCGCGGTTATCGAATCGCACCGCTTGGGAGGAACCTGCGTAAACGTCGGTTGCGTTCCCAAGAAGGTCATGTGGAATGCCGTCAGTGTGGCGCTCGGTATTGCCGATGCGGGCGACTATGGTTTCAACGTCACCGGGGGCGGCAACGATTGGCAGGTGTTGAAGCGCAAGCGCGACGCGTACGTGCTTCGTTTGAACGGCATCTACGAGCGCAATCTATCTGCCAAGGGCGTGGCCTACCTGCGCGGCGCCGCCCGCTTCCTGAGCAAAGATGCCGTCGAAG
>Ga0066789_10000401_pt1 | contig 16889 bp, 16 predicted proteins | sample OrgsoiDNA2013049_FD_70960 | JGI IMG/M metagenome (GOLD analysis project Ga0066789, IMG submission 70960) | Permafrost soil microbial communities from the Arctic, to analyse light accelerated degradation of dissolved organic matter (DOM) -... | ecosystem: Environmental > Terrestrial > Soil >...
GGCAGCACGAGGAACACCACCAAGCCGATCACCGCGGCGAGTGCGACAGGTGACACGCACGCGCGCACGACCGCCGCGAGCCCGCCCGTCGATGCGGCATCTGCCCCATCGATCAGCGATGCGCGATGCAACAACGCAGCCGTAACGGCGACCGCGGGCAGTGCAACAAGCAACGGCAGCAACAACGCGACGTCGCCAGCGAACGCAGCCCCCACCGCCAACATGACCACGACGATGGCGCAGCCAAGTGCCGCCTCGCGTCGAGTCTGCAACGCGAGCAAATGCGCAACCTGGACGACGACCAGCAAGGTCACCAGCGCGGCCGCCTTCGACCCTGCGTCGAAGGCGTCGACGCGATACAAGACCATGACCGCACCAACGATGATGCCGACGAGCGCGATGGCCTGGCGCGGGGCCATCGACAGACTGAAGCTGCTGTGCCGCGGCCCCGGGGTGTCTTTGGTCAGCGGCAGCCGCAAGGTCAAGAGGCCGACACCGACAAACGCCGCCAGCCCCAGCGCGTCGGCCCACGCGCCCAAGATCGGCATCACCGCGAACTGAGCAGCGGCCCCGGCCACCAGCAAACTGGTGCGGGCCGCCCGCGTATTGATCGCTGCCGGTGTCACGCGCACCGCTCCGCAACATCGATGAGGTCGACGCCAGCCGCCGCTGCGGCTGACTCGACGTACGTTCGCCAGACCGGCGCCACCGCAGCACCGAGGGCCATCAGCACGGCTCCCCCGCGACCGACGCACTCGAACAGCGAGTCGATGGTGTTCGGCGGACCGGCGAGGATGGCACCGACTTCGGCGAGCAACCGGTGCGCAGTTTCCGGTCGCAACTCTTCGACTCGATTGCCGGCAGCGCTATCGATCGCGACGAACACCAGCACACCGTCGTCCATCGCATACCTGGCGGTGGCGGCGGCGACCGCGACGGTCCGCTCGAACTTCGGATCGCCAGCAACGCCTGCGACCAGCAGGCCAACCGAACCGATCACCGGCTCGCCGCGCTCGAGCACCGTGAGCCGGCCGGTACGCGCGGTCGACCGCCAATGCACGTGATGCGCCTCGTCGCCGGGCCGCCATTGCCGGATCCCGCGAACGTCAAGTCCCGCAACCAGCCGGCCCGTGTCGTTGTCGTGCGCGCCAGCAACCGGAAGCAACAGCAACGGCGTCGCATCGGCCGGTGCCACGAAGAAATCGCCGCCGAGCACGTGGGTTTCGCTGGCCTTGAAGAAGCCGAAGGGTCCGACTTCGTCGAGGGTCTCTCGCCACCGCCGGTTCACCCCGCGCGTGGTCGCGACACGGCCGACTCGCACCGTCGCTGACTCGCCGGCGGCAACCTGGTCGAGATAGATCACGGTTGGTGTGAGCAAGGCCGGGTTGTCGAGCGGCGACGACGTCATCCGCAGCGGCGGCGTTTGCCGCCGCCCGCTATTACGAACCATCACCTCAATGTCGAAAGGCACACCGGCAACTGGTTGCGTGGGCCGTCGATGAACGACGACAGTCGCAGCGCGTCGGTAGCTGACCGAGCCCCATGAGATCGCCAACAGGCCGACCAAACCGCAACCGATGACCTGCATCCAGACGCTGCGCGTTTGCACGGCCATCGCAAACATCAGCACCGCGCCGCCAACAGCGAACCGGCCGTTGGCCGTCAGTCTGACCCGGCGGGCGCCAGTCAAAGCCGCGGCTCGTTCAGCCACGAACCGGGATGGGGGCCGACGCGAGCACCTCGGCAACGACCGCGCCGCCAGCCCCCAGCACGTCGGTAATCGCACCGGTACCGGAACCACCGACCGCACCACGGCGTAGCACCAACCGGTGGCCGAGCACGTTGGCCGCGAGAGCTTTGATGTCGTCGGGTGCGACGAAATCGCGGTTGTGAATCAACGAGCGCGCCTGTGCGCACCGCACGAGTGCGAGTGCCGCGCGCGAGCTGGCCCCGATGCGCACCTGCGGATGCCGACGGGTCGCACGCACAACGTTCAAGGCGAAATCAAGCACCCCGTCGGCGACATGCGTGCGGCGCACCTCGCCTTGCACCCAGCGCAAGTCGTCGGGTGTGACCACTGCCTGCAGGTCATCGACGGTCGCGCGCACCAACTGCTCACGCACCACCTGGCGCTCGGTCGCGAGATCGTTCTCGCCGAGAGTGAGGGCGATCGCGAACCGGTCGAGTTGTCCTTCGGGCAGTGGATAGGTGCCGTGCTGCTCGGTCGGGTTCTGGGTGGCGACCACGAAGAACGGTTCAGGCAACGAATGACGGACGCCGTCGACGGTGACGGCTCCTTCGTCGAGCGCTTCAAGCAGGGCCGACTGCGCCCGTGGGGTCGCTCGGTTCAGCTCGTCGACAAGCAACACGTTTGCGAACACGGGCCCGGGCACGAAAACGAACCGGTGACCGTCGGGGTCCCACATCGCCGACCCGGTGATGTCGCCCGGCAAGAGGTCGGCGGTGCCCTGGATTCGGCGGAAGGCTCCGCCGATCGACTTGGCGAAGGCACGGGCCAGCGTCGTCTTCCCGATGCCGGGCACATCTTGAACCAAGACGTGCCCGCCCGAAAGGAGGCCAACGGCGACCATCTCGACCGCCTGGCGGCGTCCGTGGATGACGTTTTCGACGTTGCCGATCAGCCGGGCTGCCACTGCAGACGCAAGCGCACGTGAGGTGGCGGATTCGTCGGCCGGGGCGGCCGCCAGCACAGGGCCGGTGGTCATGCGGTCCTCCGGTCGTCCGGTGTCACCACCGGCAGCCGTAGTGAAAAGGGGGGTCGTCACACAGTCATCGGCCGGGTCGAGCGGCGGGTGAAGGTCTAAACGGCGCGCGTCGGCAAGAGCGGGGTCAACGAATCCAGTAGAGGAACGTCACCTGGGTGGGCGTCAAGGTGGTGGAATACACGGTCGCCTCGTCGAGAGAGCCGTTGAAGGGGTAGTTCGTCTGCGCTACCGGTGCATTCGGGCCGGTCCAGAACGGGTTCCAGCCGTTAAGGTTTCCGCAGCCAACCCGCCAGAAGCCGACCTTGGTCTCGGTCTCTGAGATCGTGTTCGCGTTGGTCGCGACCTGCACGCCGTCGATGTACAGCGCCATGCCGGTGGTTGTACTCATGGTGGCGACGGCCATGTGCCAGTTGCCGTCGTTCAGGGCGGTAGGCGAGCTGATCGCCAAGCCGACCGCGGCTACCGTCTTCCAGACTGCGAACCACACCTTGCCCGCGCCGTCCATGTACAGCATGCGGTCGTATTGGCCGCCTGCCGAGCTGTCAGAGACCGTGTTACGGCTGTTCTCGTATCCGATCAGCTTGCCGCCGGTCGTACTGACCGTCTTGAACCAGATGATCTCGCTGTACACGGCCGGGCCGGGGGTGGCGATGCCGGCGGCCGCCGTTGTGTAGATGCACGACACGTTGGCGCCCTGAGCACCGGCGTTGGTGGGGGTGACAGCGAGGTTCGCAGCCTGGTCGACGAGCGGGCCGACGATCTGCTTGGTCCACGTCGAGTTGTAGGTACCGGTGCGCCCGTTGCCCGAGGTGTCGATGGCGGTCGTGCTGGCCGCAGCGTCGTCGAGCTTCCAGTACAGATAGGGGCCGAGATTGTTCGTCTCGGTCGTGTAGTTGTAGTTGGGCACCGACCAGGTATTGCTGTTGTTCTTGGTGGTCGCCGACATCGCTGCCTGCGACGTCGGCAACAGGAGCGCGAGCGAGCCGGCGAGAACGATGGAGGCGCGCCGCCCAAAGGCGCGTGCGGCTGCACCGATGCCAGCCGCTGGCTTGGCGTGGGCCGCACGGCGCGAGCCACGGCGGCTCAGGCGCGAGGGCTGCGTGGGTGTGCCGTCGGCTCCGTCGGTGCCGTCAGGATCGGTGGGGTCGGCTTCGGTGGGTTCGGGGTCGACGTCGCGCATCACCAACAGCGCGCCGATCCACAAGCTGGCCGCGAACAGCCCGAGCTGTACCCAGGCGCCCTTTTGGACCCAGATCAACGGCAGTCCGACCCAGCGAACCAGCAGTCGGCCGAGACCGATTACCTGCGACGGCTGCAGGTGCACGCTGTCGACAGTCTGGTTTGCGTCACCCTTGGTGGTCAGCGTGCCGTCGGGGTTGATCGTGACGACCCGGTGCGACTTGATCGTGCCGGCCCGCGCGGCGTCCGGGTCATGGAACACCGTGACGTGGCCGAGCAGCTTCTTCGGGTCCTTCTCCGGCGCCGCCAAGATCACGTCACCGACCTTGATCCGCGGGGCCATCGACCCGGACTCGACCACATACGGGCGCCAGCCGAAAAGCAACGGCAGCAACGTGACGACCAGGCAACCGCCGATGAACCACAACCAGGTGCGGCCGATGAACCCGCCGGCCAACCGGGCGTTGCTCGCCGCACGCGGAGCCGGCGCCGCAACTGCGGGCACCTCCACCGCGAACTCGGTCGACATCGCTGTTGCCTTCCTTACTAGGGGGTGCCGCAAGACCAATGGCTCCCGGTCCCGGCTGAACCGGGCCCGGGAGCCATGTGGTCAAACGACGGCGTCGGGGGCGACGCCTACTTCTCTTACTGCAGTTCCCAAGTGAAACCAGCCGTCACGGTCTTGCCCTGGAGCAAGTTGTCGCCCGGGTTGGAGCCGGTGGTCGCAAACGTCCACGTCACCCGGTAGGCGGTGAGGATCGTGCCTGTCGCGACCGCGATCGGCGTACCGGCCGCGTAGGTGACCGGGAAGCTACCGACGCCAGCGAGCGGCAGGTTCACCGACACGCTCGTCGAAGCACCCGGGAAGCCGGTGCAGTTCGCGACGACTTCAGACGCGACCGGGGCAGCGTCGACGGTCAGCTTGATCTGGGCACCCAGCGACGGGGCCGAGTCGACCAACGCGCTCTCGTACATGGCCATGCTGCCGGCCGAAGTGCCAACGCTCTTGACAGTCAGACACGTGGTGCCGGTCGCGCCGGGCTTGAGGTTCGCACCACCGAAGGTCGCGGTCGTGGTCGCGGCGTAGGCGGCAGCGACGCCGCCATCGTTTGTCAGCGACAAGGTGGCCGTCGACCACGTGTTGGTGTTGTCCTGGGTGGTTGCGGAGAAGGCGGCGTAGCTGCCCTGCCACACGAGCAGGCCCGCGGCCAACAGGCCAAAGGCCGGGGCGGTGGCCCGGACGAAGCGACGCCGACGCTCTGGCTGGTTCGACATGTCTTATTAACTCCCTGGTTGGTTGTGCCTCAGGTCTTGGTGTTCGGTGCCCCAGGGGGTGCCCTTGAAGGAATCAAGCGCGAACTGACCGATCGGAGGATGGAACGAGTCATCCGTACAGCCGACCCGCGCGGGCGGCCCCCGGCCGCTACCTCCAGCGCTAGCGATTCATTAGCCCAGGTGGGTGAAGCGAGATCGACTTTGGCGCCGATTCGCGCTCAGATCCGCCTTTATCGAGACGCATCGGGATGCTTCCGGCGCCGACCCAGCCATCGGGGAGGCTTCTGGCGCCGATCCGGTCGCCCCGGCCGCTGTCGCAACCGATCGAGCACAGCAACGGCCGCCATCACCTGGTCGCGGGGCGGCAGATCGACGCCGTACACCTCGCGCTCGAGGCAGCGCACCGCACCCGCGATCTCGTCGGGCGAGGCAGCCAGCCGCCCGCCACGATCGATCGCCGCGCCCGCGAGCTGCAACCGTTGCTCGGCTTCAGCCACGGTCTCCCCCGGCCCGCGGGCCTGATCACGGCTGGCCAGTGCGGCGTCGAGCCGAAGGTAGGCAGAGAGTACGGGTCCATCGGTTGGCCGGCCGGTGCCTGCGGCCCGCCGACGCCGACGCCTGCGCAACGCTCGGCCACTGACGCGGGTCACGAGGCCCGCGAGCAGCGCAAGAGCAGCGAGGCTTTCGAGCCAGCGGACCCGCCCGCCGGGCAGGTCGCTGGCGTGCGCATGTTTGGCCGATGGCGCCGGCTTCCTTGGGGCCGCGGCAGCAATAGCCGGGACGGCGGGAGCCGACGGTGTTGCCGACGCTGACGGCGACACCTGGGCGGGGGTTGGTGCCGACGCGGTGGCGGCGGCCGGGGTCGGTGCCGACGCGGTAGCGGCGGCCGGGGTCGGTGCCGACGCGGTAGCGGCGGCCGGGGTCGCAGTGGCAGCGGGCGCGATCACTGCGGCCGGTACCGGAACCGCGCCGGTTGCGACCGAACCCGCGGTCGGATCGCTCGACTCCCAACCCACGCCGGGGTACCAGACCTGGATCCAGGCATGCGCGTCGCTGCCGCGCATGATGCGCTGACCCGGGAACGACGACACATCGCCCTGCACGAAGCCCGTCACCAACCGAGCCGGGATGCCAAGGCTGCGCAGCAGCACCACCGCTGCGCTGGCGAACTGCTCACAGAATCCGCGACCGCTGACGAACAAGAAGTCGTCGACCGCGTTGACGCCGGCCGCGGGGCGGGGCGAATTGAGATCGTAAGTCTCGTGCGTCTGCAGGTAGGTATCGATGGCCGTGACCGCGTCATAGCGCGTGGGTGCTGCGCCGGCAATGCTGACTGCCAAGGTCTGCACTCGCGCCGGCAGGCCGGCCGGTAGCTGTCGCCATTGCGGCGACATGTCATCGGCGGCGACACTCGCGCCACCGCCCGCGGCGGCACGAAGTTGCGACGCGCTCGCGCCATCGGTGGTCGTCGACTCCACCTGATAGCGATCGCCGTTTGCCGGCCCTAGCGAGAGTCTCGTTGTGCCGAACGTGTCGGTGCGCACCTGGCCAGGTCCGTGGTACTCGGTGACCGTGCCCGGCGCGAGCACAACGTCGAGTGGCGTGATCGAGACAACGTCTACGACGTCGGTACGTCGCGGAGCATCCACACCTATGGTGCCGCCGGAGGCGTTGGAGGTGTTGGACGAAGCCGCAGCGGCTGACACCGCCGAGCTGCTCGACGTCCACTTCGTGCCGTCGAAATTGTCGAAGACGGCGCCCTGCCAGTACGCCGGTGTCGTGGCTGCGACGACGAATATCGGTGCGGTCGGCAGCGCACCGCGAACGCGCAGGTCGACGGTAGATGCTCCTGCGTCGACTTCTGCTCGGGTGCCGACGCCGGCCGGTGCCCCGCTCGCGTTGCCGGCAGCATGTGCCGACGGCATCCGTACCCGCGTCACGATGCCGAGGTCGAGCGAATTGGGTACCACCAGAAAGGCAACAACGCCAAGCATTGCAGCCCCGGCAACCGGACCGACGAACGCACGCAACAGCGGTGCACGACCGGGCAACGTGATCGAATCAACCAGCTCGAGTGCGGTCGCACGTTGCAGCAACGCGACCGCGATCAGCAACAGTACCAACGATGCAACCATCGGCAACCGCACGGCACTCGTTGTGGTGAACGCGCCGGCCTGCACAAGCAGGACCACCACAATCGCGCAGCCAAGTTTGAGATCGCGCCGTGATTCGACCGCACCTGCATAAGCAATCTGCACCGCCAACAGCAGGACGCCGAGTGGTGTGCCCATAGCGTGTCCATCAGCAACGTGCAACGCACCGACGATGCCCATGCAGATCTCGACGAGTACAACTCCGGCCACTACCCGGCCGGCCAGCACCTGCCGATCAGTGAAGCGGCGGCGCGATGCAACCGGCGACACGACGAATCGCGTGAGTGGGCGGCGCGATGCATCGGCACTTACCCCAATGAGGAGCATCGCTCCGACGAGGTAGGCACGAGAAGGCCCTGCTACCCACATGGCGCCTTGAGCCGCGAGACCGGCTGCGAGCAAAGAGATTCTGGCGGCCAGATCGAATCGACGTATGACCAGATCGTGTTCGGTCATGTTCTGGTGGTCGCCTTCGTAGTGGTCGCATCAATCACCTGTACACCGGCGATCGCGGCTCGCGCCCCGACTCGCATTCGCCAGTCGGCGAAGGTTGCTGGTGCGAGCGCCACGAGAAGCGTGCCGCCACGACCGCATGAGCGAAGCACCTGATCGAGACTGGCGTCACTCAGCGGTTCCGCCTGCTCGACGCGGGCAAAGAACTCGAGCAGCGCACCTTCGGTGCGAAGGCTCGAACACCTGATGTTGCCGTGCGAAGTCACGACGTCAACGATGCGGCCCTGATGCAGTGCAGCCGCTGCGGTTGCGGTCGCGACGGCCACCACCGCTTCGAACGCCGGCACGCCGGATGTGCCGACCAGTACCGCGACGAGCGAACCGGCCGACAACTCCTCGCGCTCGAGCACGGTCAGCTGGCCGGTTCGGGCGGTCGACCGCCACTCCACGTTGCGAACTTGGTCGCCCGGCCGCCAGGCGCGCACCGCGCCAGCGTCGAGGCCGCCCGCAGCGTCGGCGTTGCCTGACCGAATACCAATCGACTGCGGCAGCGCAATGGCCGGCGCAGGGGCTGGGAGCACCAACACCCGTTGCGTGACAGCGATCACGGTTCGCCTGGTGAAGAACCCGAACGGGGCGACTGCATCGATCTCGAGGTGGCTCGTCTCGATGACCCCGCGGGCGCGTGGCACTCGACTGCCTCGCACGACGACGCTCTCGTGGCCGGCCAAGGTTCCGATCATGGTGGCGTAGTGCGGCACCCGACCGGCGGCGGCAACGACGCGGTGGCGCACCACCAACGGACGACTCGGCCCCGAGCCGCGATGCGTAACCTGCAGTTTGGTCTCGAACGGTCGACCGACTACGACCCGATCAGGTAGCTCGATTACTACGTCGACCGGTACCTGACGGCCCATCCCGACCAGCGAGGCACCGACCAGCCCCACCAGCGCGCATGCCAGCACCTGTGGCCAGACCGCATGCGTGACGAGGGCAAACGCGAATAGCCCTGCGGCGCCAAGCACTGGCGACCATAGGCTCGGAACGACACAGACCTTGCCTGGAACGGGTTGCGTCATGATGCGCACTCACCCGCGCAGGGGCACAGCTACCGACGCAACAATGTCGGCGACGACGGCACTGCCGACACCAACGCCGCTCCCGACGTGGCCAAGCTCGCCGTGCCGAACTGCAACGCCGTCGGCCAATACCAGCCGGTGCCCAAGCACGCTCGGAGCGAGCAGCTTCACGTCGTCCGGTACGACATAGTCGCGGCCTGACAGCAAAGCGTGCGCCTGAGCGCAGCGCATCAAGGAAATTCCAGCGCGTGAACTCGCGCCGACCCGCAGCTGCGCATGCTCGCGTGTTGCACTGAGAAGTTCCAACGAGAAGTCGAGCACCGCATCGGCAACGTGGGTGCGCCGCACTTCGACCTGCACCCAGCGCAGTTCTTCTGGCCCTAACACCGGCTGAAGCTCATCAACGGTTGCGCGCATCAACTGCTCGCGCATCACTCGCCGCTCGGTGGCAATGTCATTCGGACCAAGGCTCAACGCGACTGCGAACCGATCGAGTTGCCCTTCAGGCAAAGGAAAAGTGCCGTACTGATCAGTCGGGTTCTGCGTCGCCATCACGAAGAACGGCTCGGGTAGCGTATGCCGAACACCGTCGACGGTCACGGTCGATTCGTCCATTGCCTCAAGCATCGCTGACTGTGCCCGGGGGGTCGCGCGGTTCAACTCATCGACCAGCAAAACATTCGTGAAGACCGGGCCCGGGACGAAGATGAACTCATGCCGCGACGGATCCCACATCGACGAGCCGGTGATGTCGCCCGGCAACAGGTCGGCCGTTCCCTGGATGCGGCGGAAGTCGCCACCAATCGAACGCGCCATCGCGCGGGCCAGTGTCGTCTTGCCGCTGCCCGGAACATCTTGCACCAGCACATGGCCACCGGAGAGCAACCCGGCCACGACCAGTTCGACGCTGGAGCGCCGACCGTGCACGACCTTCTCGACGTTTGCCACCAACTGGTTGGCCAGCTCGACCGCACGCATGCGGGGAGCCACAACGTCGTGGCCCGGCGTCGAGGTCGACACCAGGTCAGCGAGAAGTTGGCCGGTCATATGGCCCTCCGGTCGTGAGCAGACACGACCCCATCGGCCACGCGGCGTCCGGTATGAGGGGGAACGCTACCCCGCGCGCGCCGCTTCGGCGGCTACGGCGGCAGCCACTGACTCCATCGGCAGGTCGAGCGTCAGGTCCGCGCCGAGTACGGCGCTGACATCGTCGCCCTGGCGCCCGTCAGCGATCCGCATCTCGTCGTCGATCCGCACGCTGTCGTCGCGCACGCTCTCAGTGATCGTGAGCACCCGGCTCAGCCGGGTGATGGTCAGCATGCGCATGACCCGCGGCGGCACCTGGGCCAGCACCAGTCGGCGTCCGACCCGCTGTGCCTGGCGGTGCATGCCGACGAGCAGGCCGAGCCCGACCGGGTCGACGGCGCCCACCTGCAGCAAGTCGATCACCAGATCGTCGCTCCCGGGGGCGGTCAGGAGCGCGGTGAGATCGGCCCGCGTGGTGGCTGCGGTCGTAACGTCGAGAGGCCCGTGCACCCGAAATGTGGGCATCGAGACCTCCTCCCCTGAGTTTCAGACCGCTGCCTGCGGCAACGTTGCTACCCCTCAGCCGTACGAAGCCTGCTCAAGGGTTGCCCAAGCAGCGTCACAAATCGGCATCAATCTGGCTCGCGACACGCCGCAACTCAACCGAACCGTGACCTAGACGCCCGCAGCTAGCTCGGGTAGTCAAAAAACCCGCGACCGGTTTTACGGCCAAGATCACCGTCGGCCACCTTCTGCCGGAGCAGCGCCGGCGGCGCGAATCGGTCATCACCCGTGTCGTCGTAGATGATCTGGGCGGCGTGCGCGATCACGTCGAGCCCGGTGAGGTCGAGCGTGGCGAACGGACCCATGGCGTGCCCGAAGCCCAAGGTGCAGGCCAGATCAATATCGGACGCCGTGGCCACGCCGGCCTCGACCAAGCCGATCGCTTCGTTCACGAACGCGATCAAGAGCCGCGAGGTGACGAATCCGGCGACATCGCGTTCGACCACGATGCAGGTCTTACCGACGTTCTCGGCAAACGACCGCGCGGCAGCAAGGGTTACGTCGGTCGTCTGCTCGCCGCGCACCAGTTCGCACAGCCGCATCATCGGCACCGGCGAGAAGAAGTGCGTGCCCACGACGCGTTCGGGGTGCCGCGTGGCGGCCGCGATCGTCGTGATCGGAATGGCCGTTGTGTTGGTGGCAAGCACGGTGCTGGGAGCCGTGATGGCGTCGAGTTGAGCGAACACGTCGCGTTTTACCTCGAGGTCTTCGTACACCGCCTCGATGATCAACGTTGCCGACGCTGCATCGCGTAAGTCAGTGGTCGTCACGATCCGGGCGCGGGCAGCCGCGGCGTCCGCTGATGTCATGACGTTCTTTGCGACGAACCGGTCGTGTGAAACGGCGATAGCTGCGATCGCGCGATCGAGATTGGTCGTCGTCGTGTCGCACAACAGCACGTCGTAGCCGGCCCGCGCCGCGACTTGCGCGATACCGGCCCCCATCAATCCGGCGCCGACTACCGCGATCTGACCCGTTGGCATGCCGCTCCACTTCCCGTGCGCTCGTCGCAGCCCTGAGCGTTGCTGATGCTGCCGATTCCGCTACGCCCAGGGCTGCGAGGGGGCGAACGATGCGCTGTCGGGGTCTGGTTCGCGGACGACGTCGGCTCCAAGTGCCTGCAGTTGCTCGACGAATCCGGCGTACCCGCGATCGACGTGATGCAACTCGCTCACGGTCGTGACGCCGTCGGCGACCAAGCCGGCCAGCACCAGGGCCGCCCCCGCTCTGATGTCAGTGGCCGCCACCGGCGCTCCTGACAAGCGCGCCCGGCCGCGAATCACCGCGTGATGGCCATCGGTGCGAACGTCGGCACCGAGACGAACCAGTTCTTGGATGAACCGGAACCGACCCTCGAACACGTTCTCGGTCACCATTGCGGCTCCGTCAGCGACCGCGTTCATGCCAATGATCATCGGCAAGAAGTCGGTCGGAAAGCCCGGGTACGGCAACGTGACAACGTCGACGGCAGACGGCCGACCATTCATCTCGACGTGGAAACCGTCGTCGAGTTCGCTGACGGCGGCGCCACAGCCGACGAGCCGGTCGAGCACGATCTCGAGGTGCTCAGGCCGAGCACCTCGAATAGCAATCTCGCCTTGCGTCATGACCGCAGCGATCGCAAAGGTGCCGGCCACGATGCGATCGGGCACGGTGGCGTGCTCAGTTGGCGAGAGGCTGGTGACGCCCTGAATCTCAATCGTCGAACTGCCGGCGCCGTCGACCTTGGCGCCCATGCCTTGCAACATGCGGGCGAGGTCGACGATCTCGGGCTCGCGGGCTGCGTTGTCGATGACCGTCGTACCCCGGGCCAGCACGCCCGCCATCATCAAGTTTTCGGTAGCGCCGACGCTCGGGAAATCGAGCCAGACTGTGGTGCCGACAAGGCCATGCGGCGCGCGTGCAATCAAGAAGCCGTGTTCGCTGTCGAGCTCGGCACCCAGCTTCTGCAAGCCGGCGACGTGAAGGTCGAGCCCCCGCGAGCCAATGTTGTCGCCGCCTGGTAGCGCGACCCGGGCTTCACCGCAGCGCACCAACAGCGGGCCGAGCACGGCGATCGAGGCGCGCAGTCGGCGCACCAGGTCGTAGTCGGCCTCATGTCGAATCTGGTCTGGCACGTCGATGACGAGCTGGCCGGGAGTGCTGTCAACTGCGCAACCCAGGCGTCGAAGCAGCTCAGACATGAAGTCGACGTCGAGAATCCCAGGCACCGAGCTGATCGTGGTCCGGCCCGGCGCCAGCAGGGCGGCGGCCATCAGCTTGAGCACGCTGTTCTTCGCGCCGCTGACAACCACGTCGCCGGCCAGCCTGGCGCTGCCCGCAACCCGTATTCGCTCCATCGCGGCATGCTAGCCCGGGATGGGGCGCAACACACCTTGTCGCTCCGCCCTAGGCTGGGCTCATGAGCGTTCACCTGACCCGCATTTACACCAAAACCGGGGACGACGGCAGCACAGCGCTCGTCGACGGCTCGCGGGTGTCGAAGGCTGATGCCCGGCTGGCGGCGTTCGGCGACTGCGACGAAGCGAACTCGGCGCTGGGTGTTGCGCTCGCCCTCGGTGGTCTCCGCGCGGATGTTCAGGAGCTACTTCTGCACGTGCAAAACGACTTGTTCGATGTCGGTGCCGACCTGGCGACGCCGGTTGCCGAGAATCCGCGTACTGCGCCGTTGCGCATTCTCGAATCAGATGTCGAGCGCATCGAGAACGCGATCGATCACTACAACGCCCAACTCGCCGAATTAGCGAGCTTCGTGTTGCCGGGCGGCAGCGCCGGTGCGGCCTTGCTACACGTCGTCCGCACGATTGTGCGACGAGCCGAACGTCATACCTGGCAGGCCATCGCGGAGTTCGGTTCGTCGGTCGAAGTGCTGCCGGCGCGCTATCTGAATCGGCTCTCCGATCTCTTGTTCGTGCTCGCGCGCTACGCCAACACGACCACACCAGGCAGCGATGGCAGCACCGGCGATGTGTTGTGGACACCCGCCGGCAGCCGCTGATCGTGGTGACCGACGAGACCGAAGGGCGCCGACCGACGGAGGCAGATGTGCGCTTTCTGCTCGCGAACGAGCGCACGCTCCTTGCCTGGGTTCGGACGGCATTGACGATCATCGCCGGCGGAGTTGGCGTGCAGCAGTTCGGTCACGTAGGTGGCCGGCGTCCGATCGCCGTGGCGTTGATTGTGTTCGGCGCATTCGCGGCAGCGGCCGGAACGATCCGCTATCACCGCGCCGATAGCGCGATTCGCGCCGGTCGACTGCCGCACGCCGGATTTGCGCCGACCATCGTCTCTGTGTCGGTCGTCGCGATCGCAGTCGTGCTCCTGATCGCCGTCTTGTCCTGACGGGCCAGAATGGGCACCACCTATTGCTGACGACGCGCCCGCCGCGTCGGCTAGGAAGCCTGCGCCGTAAGCGAGTCCATGCCGATCCGCTGATGCCCACTTCGGATCCCGGTCTGATAGCTCAGGCGCGCGCCATCGATCTCCACGACGCCACTGTGTCGTGGCGTAATCGCGAGCACGAACCCGGCTGTGCGTACACCGACGGAAATGCCGCCCGCACGTATCGGATTGACGGCGGCACAGTACTTTGCGACGTCATCGAGAACGACGCCGCCAGCGATCAACGAGGCACCGGCGGCCGCGTTGATCGCTTCGCACTCGACCACGTTGACAGTGGCGCCCGCGGAGTTCTGCTTGATCAGCGGAATAATCGAGCGAAGCTTGATGTGCGTAGCCACGTCGGGTCGGCCATCCCGCAGCGGGCCGAGCCCGACGTAGAGCGTGTGGCCGACCGCGATCGGTGCGGTCTCGGTCGCTCCCGGACCCACAAACACGCGCTCGTCGGTGAGCCACGCATGCATGCCGATACCGAAGACCAGCGCCGCTGCGGCAATCGCCGCCGCCAATGCAGCATTCTTGCGCAGCCGGCGCTCAGACGCGAGTGTCGGGATGTGAGTGCGCGCCCGGGGCTGAGGATTCGATCCAGGCCAACAGACCGGTCGCGGCCGCTTCGCTCATCGCCAACTCGACGTCCATGTGGGTGCCCTGGCGGGTGATGACAGCGCAGTCAATGATCGCGGCGCCGTGCGGCACCGAAAACGTTTCGGCGCCACGCGGGTATCGGCGAGGGCCGATCTCAATGCTGCGTCGCACGAATGTGTGCTGCGGCTGATAGCTGAGACTGAGCGACCGAAACCACTCGAAATCCTCACCGGTGTAACGCGCGACGCCGGTGTGCCACCCGTGTGTCGACGCACGAACTTCGAGCCGCAACGCGCAATGCACCGACGCGCCTCGACGTCGAAGAATCAGTTGCCGAAACAGCAGCAGCACGATGAGGGCGCCGACTGCGCTGACGAGCACCACGACGCTGCCGAGAGTGTCGATCACGACGCGCACGTCTGTCCCCCGAAGACCGACGGTTAGACGGGCTGACCGGCGGCGGTGAGGCGGGCACGGGCCCGAGCGGCCGCAGCGTCGCGAGCCTCGTCGTCGTCCTCGGTAGTTCCATTGCTCGCGCGGTCGAGCGCTGCCCGCGCACGACCGACGTCTATGTCGGTCGACAATTCGGCGACCTCGGCGAGGATCGTCACCTCGTCTTTGCTGACGGAGAGAAAGCCGCCGTGCGTCGCAACTTCGACGCCGTCACCGGCGTCACCGCCGGAGATCCGAACGATGTAACCCTCGGCGAGCACACCGAGTAGCGAGATGTGACCCGGCAAGATGCCGAGTTCGCCGTGCAGCGTGCGCGCAGTGACGAAGTTGGCCGACCCCGACCAGATCAGCCGCTCGGCCGAAACGAGTTCAACGGTCAGTGGCACGCCAAACTCCTTCCGCAGGCAGGCACGAGGCAATGGGCATGGTCACTTGCCGGTCAACCGCTGCGCGTTCGACTCAACGTCGGAGATGCCACCTGCCATGAAGAAGGCCTGCTCGGGCAGGTGGTCGTAGTCGCCGTCGCACAGTTTGCGGAACGAGTCGATCGTTTCGGTTAGCGGTACGAACGAACCCTTCTGGCCGGTGAACGCCTCGGCGACAAACATGTTCTGCGACAAGAACCGTTCGATGCGGCGGGCCCGGCCCACCAGCACCTTGTCTTCTTCGCCGAGCTCGTCGATACCGAGGATCGCGATGATGTCTTGCAGGTCCTTGTATCGCTGCAGAATCTGCTTGACCCGGTTGGCGACGCCGAAGTGCTCTTCGCCGATGTACTGCGGATCGAGGATGCGTGACGTCGAGTCGAGCGGGTCGACTGCGGGGTAGATGCCCTTCTCCGAAATCGGCCGGGAAAGAACGGTCGTCGCATCGAGATGCGCGAACGTCGTGTGCGGCGCCGGGTCGGTGATGTCGTCTGCAGGCACGTAGATCGCCTGCAACGAGGTGATCGAGTGCCCACGTGTCGACGTGATGCGCTCTTGCAGCACGCCCATTTCGTCAGCCAGCGTCGGCTGGTACCCGACCGCAGACGGCATGCGGCCGAGCAACGTCGACACCTCAGAGCCGGCCTGGGTAAACCGGAAGATGTTGTCGATGAACAGCAGCACGTCTTGGTTTTGCACGTCGCGGAAATACTCGGCCATAGTCAGCGCAGCGAGCGCGACCCGCAACCGGGTACCCGGCGGCTCGTCCATCTGACCGAAGACCAACGCGGTGTCGTTGATGACACCCGACTCGGTCATTTCAAGGAACAGGTCGTTGCCTTCACGGGTACGCTCGCCGACTCCGGCGAACACTGAGACACCGCCGAAGTTCTTGGCAACGCGGGTGATCATCTCTTGGATCAGCACCGTCTTGCCGACGCCGGCACCGCCGAAAAGGCCGATCTTTCCGCCGCGCACATACGGCGTCAGCAGGTCGATGACTTTGATACCCGTCTCGAACATCTCGGTCTTGCTCTCGAGCTGATCGAAGGGCGGTGATGGGCGGTGAATCGGCCAGCGCTCCGTGATCGTCAACGTGCTCTCGTCGACGTCCATAACTTTGCCCAGGGCATTGAAGACGTGACCCTTCGTGACATCGCCCACCGGTACGGAGATCGGGCCGCCGGTGTCGCGCACCGCAGCGCCGCGCACCAAACCGTCGGTTGGCTGCATCGAGATGGCGCGCACCAAGTTGTCGCCGATGTGCTGCGAGACCTCGAGGGTCAGCGTGTGTTTGTGCAGCCCCTCGACGTCAGCATCGTCGTTGCCGGACAGGTCAATGTCGACCTCGAGCGCGTTGTAGATGCCGGGCAGGTCGTCGACACCGAACTCAACGTCGACGACCGGCCCGATCACGCGGGCGACCCGGCCAATGCCGGTGCCGTGCGTGTCGTCGGCGTGGTTGTCGGCGGCTTTCGACACCTTCGACGCGGTCTTTGCAGCAGTTGCGGTCATGAGGGTCACTCGCTCCCGGTAGCGGCCAGCGCGTCAGCGCCACCGACGATCTCGCTG
>Ga0066789_10000405_pt1 | contig 16819 bp, 11 predicted proteins | sample OrgsoiDNA2013049_FD_70960 | JGI IMG/M metagenome (GOLD analysis project Ga0066789, IMG submission 70960) | Permafrost soil microbial communities from the Arctic, to analyse light accelerated degradation of dissolved organic matter (DOM) -... | ecosystem: Environmental > Terrestrial > Soil >...
GGGCCGGTGGCGCTCAGCAAGTATTGCTTGTCGCGGACTTGCAGCTGGTACTTGAAGGGCAGATCCCTGGGCGGGACGATGGCCGACACGAACTGGTGCTGCAGGGAGGCGAGCCAGCCATTGGTAATGGTCTCGGAGAATTTACTGTCGGTATCGCTTTCCACGTTCAGGTCGTGGGATTTCACGCCGTCATAGACGGCCGGTCCTTTGAAGGAATACGTCTCGACGTCGAAATAGGAGCGCGATGGATGTTCCCACTGAAGCAGGAATCGCGAATACGGCGCGAGCTTGCGCGGCGCCGCGCCTCCGTTCTCGACATCGTAAGTGAGATCGATCGAATACAGGCCGCGCTTGAAGATGAATGTCTTGGTGACGTTGAGTCCCTGACCGTCGGTCCAAGTCATGGGCACGCGCAGTTCCTGTGCGTTTGGGGCAAGCACGAAGGATCTCTCAGCCGAGCTCCACGTCGCGAGGTGCGTCGGCGCGGGTTCGCCCGCGGAGCCGACGAGACCCGTCTGCAGCAGATACGGCGGATCGCGGCTCAAGAGCCTGACCGGAATGTTCGGCGTGTCTTTGCGTTGCGGATATTGCTTAAGATCGGCTTGATCGAGCTCACCGCCTTTCAGATTGATGCCGATATCGAGCACATCGGTGGTGACACGCAGCCGCCCGGGTGAGCTTGCGTCTTGCGCGGACGCGGCGCTTGCCGGTGGCGCCGGGAAGGTGTCCGGGGCGGGGGCCGCCGCAGAGACAGGCGCGGATGCGGGCGCTGCGGGAGGCGCTATGGTGCGCGCCGTGCTCGCGGCCTGCGGCACCGAGTCGCCGAGAGTGGCCGCGGTGCCGGGAGCGCCGGCGGCCGATTGAGCGGCGGCACCAGGTGTGCCCGGCGCCGGATAGTCATGCGTCCATGCTTCGTAGTTGAAGTACAGTATCGCGGCAAGCGCAAACCACAGCAGCATGCGAGTGTTAGGCATTGATCATTCTCTTGCCGGCACTGGGTCGTAGCCGCCCTCGTTCAAGGGGTGACAGCGGAGGAGTCGGCGCAGGGCGAGCCAAGCACCGCGCAAGGCTCCGTGTCGTTCGATCGCGGTGTGCGCATAGCACGAACAGCTGGGATAGAAGCGGCAGTGCGCTCCGAGCCACGGACTCAGCAGCAACTGATAGCCGCGGATCAGCCACAACATAATTATTCGGCTCAAGGTAGGCATCGCTCGGCAATCGATTTCCAGTGCTTGTCCAGGCTCGCGCGCAAATCGCTCAGTGTTGCCTTGCGCGCCGCTTCCCGCGCGGAGACCGTGACATCGACCGGCGGGAGTGAGTGTTGGTTCAAGCGAAAGGACTCTCGTGTGAGGCGTTTGATGCGATTGCGAGCCACCGCAGTGCCGAAGGTGCGCGTCGCTATGCTCAAACCCAACCGAGGATAAGTTTCATGATTGGCCAGGACCGATAAACTAAAAAATGCGTCGGCAAATTTTCTGCCGCGCCGCTTCACTTCGCGAAATTCGGCCGGCTGGTGCAAACGCTTGCGCGGCTCGAACGTCAGTTTACGGATCGTTAGACAGTCCTGAATCCAAGTCAGGGACAGAGGCGCTTGCGGCCCTTGGCACGGCGGCGGGCGAGCAATCGGCGGCCGCTCTTCGTGGCCATGCGCGCGCGAAAGCCGTGGGTGCGGGCACGATGTAAATTACTGGGATTGAAAGTACGTTTCATAGCGCAACTCAGGCAAAAACCACGGGCCAAATCAATGAATTGGGAGAATTACGAAAGGCGGCAAGGGTACTGAGCGAGCATGGATGTGTCAATAGACGCCTTGCCACGTTGGAGCTAGACTCCCTGCCCTTTCGTTGGCTTTGCCCCGTTGCTCAAATCTTGAGGAGAGCGCTCTTGCCGGAGTCGCTATGGAACCGCTGTCTGCGAGTGCTCGAGAGCGAACTCACGGAGCAACAGTTCAATACCTGGGTGCGGCCCCTTCAAGCGATTGAACGTGACGGGGAACTCAGGCTTCTCGCGCCCAACCGCTATGTGATCGAATGGCTGGGCCAGAACTCGCTGCCGCGGATCAAGGAGCTCATTCGGGCTTTCGCGGAGGAGCCTGCCCCGGAGCTGGTGCTCGACGTGGGCACCCGGGCCGGCGCCGCGGGACCGGCGGTGGCGGTGGCGGTGGCGGCGGTCAACGGAAGGCACTCCGCGGCCAACGGCGCCACGGCCAGAAGCCGGAGGCTCGCGCCTTCGCTCCTCGGCGGGCCCATCAATTCCACCTTCACATTCGACAGTTTCGTCGAGGGAAAGAGCAATCAGCTCGCCAAGGCGGCGGCAATTCAAGTCGCGGGGAATCCGGGGAAGGCCTATAACCCGCTGTTCATCTACGGGGGTGTGGGCCTCGGCAAGACGCACCTCATGCACGCAGTGGCCAACAAGATCAAAGAGAACACTTCGGCGCGGGTCGCCTACGTGCACAGCGAACGCTTCGTGGGCGATATGGTGAAGGCCCTGCAGCACAACACCATCAACGATTTCAAGACCGCATATCGATCCCTCGACGCCTTGATGATCGACGATATTCAGTTTTTTGCGGGAAAGGAGCGCTCCCAGGAGGAGTTCTTTCACACCTTCAACGCACTTCTGGAAAGCCAGCAGCAGGTGATCTTGACTTGCGATCGCTATCCGAAAGAGGTTGACGGGCTCGAAGAGCGTTTGAAGTCGAGATTCGGCTGGGGTTTGACGGTTGCAATCGAACCCCCGGAACTCGAGACCTGCGTCGCGATCCTGATGAGCAAGGCGGCGATGTCGCAGGTCGATTTGCCGGAAGAAGTCGCGTTTTTCGTTGCCAAGCGCATTCGCTCGAACGTTCGCGAACTTGAAGGCGCGTTGCGCAGAGTGGTGGCGACGTCGAATTTCACCGGGCGACCCATCACGCTGGAATTGGTCAAGGAGGCGCTGCGCGACTTGTTGGCGCTGCAAGAGAAGCTGGTGACCGTGGAAAATATCCAGAAGACGGTCGCGGAATACTACAAAATCAGAATTGCCGATTTGTTGTCGAAGCGCCGCAGCCGCTCCATCGCCCGTCCGCGCCAGGTTGCGATGGCGTTGGCGAAGGAACTGACCAATCACAGCCTGCCGGAGATCGGGGACGCGTTCGGCGGCCGGGACCACACGACCGTGCTGCACGCATGCAGGCGAGTCAAGGAGTTAAGGGAGACCGAACGGCGGATCGGCGAGGACTATATGAATCTGTTGAGAACCCTGGCCGGATAGGGTAGGAAAAGCTGTGGACGAATCTGTGGATAAAGATATCCACAATTCGATGACAGTTTCCGCGCCGTCGATAGACAGGCGTGAGAGACGGTTGCTACGTTTGTAATAATTTGATTATTAAAGTTATTTTGGAGATATACAGAAAATGCGGCTGCTTCATAATCATAGTAATAATCTCTTTTAAGAATCTAAATCTAAGATTGGCGAGACGGGTGTTCCCATGAAACTGACGGCTGAGCGCGAGAAATTGTTGGCCCCATTGCAGGCGGTAATCGGGGTCGTGGAACGGCGTCAAACCATGCCGGTACTGGCCAATGTGTTGCTTGGCGTTCGCCAGGGACAATTGTGGATCACGGCTACCGACTTGGAGGTGGAGTTGGTAGCCTCGACGGAGGTGGCGGTGCAGGAAGCGGGCGACATCACGGTCCCGGGCCGTAAATTCTTGGATATTCTGCGGGCCTTGCCGGAAAAGCTCTCGGTGTCGCTGTCCGTCGAGGGGGAGAAAGTCGTGATCAAGGCCGGCCGCAGCCGCTTCAGCTTGTCAACGCTGCCCGCCACGGAATTTCCGGTGATCGACGACATCAATGCACAACAAACCGTGCGGGTGCCGCGTAAGGAACTACTGCGTTTGCTCGAGAAAACCCATTTCTCCATGGCCCAGCAAGACGTTCGCTACTACCTGAACGGCATGCTGTTGGAAATCGACGGCCAACTCCTGCGAGCGGTTGCGACCGATGGACATCGCCTGGCGCTGTGCGAAACCGCACTGGCCGCGAAAGCGAAGACCTCGCAGCAGGTGATTGTGCCGCGCAAGGGCGTATTGGAGCTGCAGAGGGTGCTCACCGATGAGGGGGTTGCCGACTTAGGGATCGGTACGAATCATATTCGAGCGCAAATCGGCGATGTTCGATTCACTTCGAAGCTCATTGACGGCCGGTTCCCGGAATATTCACGGGTAATCCCGGCCGCGCCCGCCGCCGCCATCCGGGCGGATCGGGATGTCTTGCGGCAGGCGTTGCAGCGGACGGCCATTCTTTCGAATGAAAAGTACCGCGGCATTCGTGTCACGGTGAAAAAGAATGTGGTGACGGTTCAGGCGCACAACCCCGAGCAAGAGGAAGCGGAGGAAGAAATCGAGGTGGGCTATGAAGGCAGCGACCTCGAGGTGGGCTTCAATGTGAATTACCTGCTGGATGCCTTGGCGGCCATCGATGGTCAGGAGGTCGAGCTCGGACTGACGGACAGCAATAGCAGCTGTTTGATTCGTTCGCCGGGGAACGCCAGCGCGCGGTATGTTGTGATGCCGATGAGGCTTTGATTTGTCGCTGTGCCGGGTGCAAGTAACGGATTTCCGCTGCTTGCAGTCGGCCGCTCTTGATCTTGACTCCCGATTCACGCTGATCAGCGGACCCAACGCCTCCGGCAAAACGAGTTTGCTCGAGGCGATCTATGTATTGGGTCGCGGGCGATCATTTCGGACGCGGCGCCTCGAGCACTTGATCCGGCAGGGTAGCGAGCGGTTTGTCGTGTTCGGGGAGGTCGATGCCTTCGATCGCCGCATTGCAATTGGTGTGGAGGGCTCCGCCACCGGGGTCCGCGCCAAGCTCGGCGGCGCCAGGGCGAATTCCTTGGCCGAATTGGCGCCCCTGCTCCCGGTACAAATCATCGATCCGGAAATTCACCGATTGATCGAGGAAGGCCCCAGTCGCCGGCGGCGATTCTTGGATTGGGGGGTGTTCCACGTGGAACCGAGATTCGTGGACGACTGGCAAAGATATCAGCAGGCACTCAAGCAAAGAAACGCTGCTTTGAAATCGCGCCAGGCGCGGCCGGTAACCGCCGCCTGGGATGGAGAGCTGGTCCGCCATGGCGAATCGCTGTCGGCTGCACGAACTCGCTATGTGGAGTCGCTGACTGAGCACGCGGTGAGCACGACTCGAAACCTGCTTGGAATGGACCTGAGCATCGCCTACCGGCCGGGGTGGGCTCGCGGATTGACGCTGGCGGAAGCGCTGCAACAGAGTTGGAATCACGATGCGGACAGCGGAGCGACTCAGGTGGGTCCACATAGGGCCGAGCTCGCGATTCGACTGAATGATCTCGGCGTGAAGGATCGAATATCCCGTGGACAGCAGAAGTTGCTCGCCGCGGCGCTGTTGATGGCTCAGGTCAAGCTGTTTCCGCCGGACTCACCGGTGCGGCCCAGCCTGTTGCTGGACGACCCGGCGGCTGAACTCGATAACGAGCGGCTGACGCGGCTGATCTCCGATGTCTCAGCGCAATCGACGCAGCTCATTGTCACCACACTTCACCCGGAGTTCTCGGAGTTCGGGACGCCCGGAAGGCGGTACCGGATCGACGGTGGCAACGCCAGACCCGCGTAACGCGATGTTCCACGTGGAACGATAGATCGGTGCTGACGCTCGCTTCGCGCCGCGGTTCCAGCGCTTGGCGATCCGCTGCCGATCGGCGTTTGCAACCGGATGATTTGACTGGGATTTTTCGAACAAACAGATTCCTTTTAGACGCCGAAAACTGCTACAATCATCGGCTTTCCAATAGGATCCACCATGGCCGATAGCGACGTCTACGATTCCAGCAAAATCAAAGTCTTACGTGGACTCGACGCGGTTCGAAAACGGCCCGGAATGTACATCGGCGACACCGACGATGGCAGCGGGCTGCACCACATGGTATTCGAGGTCGTAGACAATGCGATCGACGAGGCGCTCGCGGGACATTGCGACCGCGTGGTGGTCACCATTCACGCCGATGAATCGGTGACGGTGTCCGATAACGGCCGCGGCATCCCTGTGGATATCCACGCCGAAGAGGGCCGCTCAGCAGCGGAAGTCATCATGACGGTGCTGCATTCCGGCGGCAAGTTCGATGACACGTCATACAAGGTCTCCGGCGGTTTGCACGGCGTGGGAATCTCGGTCGTCAATGCGCTCTCGGACTATTTGGAATTGCTCATCCGCCGCGATGGAAAGCTGCATCGGCAAGAATACCGCCTAGGAGAGCCGCAGGCACCGCTGGTGGCCATCAGCGATACCGACGAGAAGGGCACCACGCTGCGCTTCAAACCGAGCTCGCAGGTATTCACGCACATCTCCTTCAATTACGACACGCTCGCAAAGCGTTTGCGCGAACTGTCGTTTCTCAACTCGGGCGTGCGCATCGAACTCAACGACGAGCGCGACGAGAAGACTGAAGTTTTCCAGCACGAAGGCGGCCTGAAGGCTTTCGTCACCCACTTGAATCGCAGCAAGACCGCGGTGCACCCCACGGTGTTGTGGTTCCAAACCCGCGACGGCAATACCCAGGTGGAAGTCGCGATGCAGTGGAACGATTCCTACCAGGAAAGCATGTATTGCTACACGAACAACATTCCGCAAAAAGACGGCGGCACGCATCTCGCCGGCTATCGGGCGGCTCTCACCAGGACCCTCAACAACTACATCGAAAAAGAGCTCGCCGCCAAAAAGGAAAAGATCCAAACGACGGGTGATGATTCGCGCGAAGGGCTCACTGCGATATTGTCGGTGAGGCTGCCGGACCCGAAATTTTCCTCGCAGACCAAGGACAAGCTGGTGTCTTCGGAGGTCAAAGGTGTGGTCGAGTCGGCGGTCGCCGAGCGCCTGGAGGAATTCCTGCTGGAGCATCCCCAGGAGGCGCGTGCCATCGTCAACAAAATTCTCGAGGCGGCCTATGCGCGCGAGGCCGCGCGCAAGGCGCGCGAAATGACGCGACGAAAGGGCGCACTCGACATCGCGGGCCTGCCCGGCAAGTTGGCCGACTGCCAGGAGAAGGATCCTGCGCTCTCGGAGATGTTCCTGGTCGAAGGCGACTCCGCCGGCGGCTCGGCCAAGCAGGGCCGCGACCGGCGCACGCAAGCCATCTTGCCGCTCAAGGGGAAAATCCTCAACGTCGAGAAAGCGCGATTCGACAAGATGCTCGCGTCCGCAGAAGTCGGCACCCTCATCACCGCATTGGGTTGCGGCATCGGGCGCGACGATTTCAACGTCGACAAGCTGCGCTATCACCGGATAATTATCATGAGCGTGGACGGCGACGAACATGTCTTCGTGCGGGACGACCGGCGCGGCGTGCGCATGGTCCGGATCGGCAGCTTCATCGATGGTGCTCTCGCCTCGCACGCGCCGAGTGGTGGCGTGGACAAGTTGACCGGCGATGCGCTCGGGGAAGTTCTGTGTTTTGGACTGCAGGATCACACGGTACGCTTTCGCCGGATCAAGAGCGTCATTCGTCACCCGTTGGACGAAAAGCTCTTCCAAGTGCGCACCTCCCATGGTCGCCGCGTGCGCGTCACTTCCAGCCACAGCGTTTTTGTATACGAGGACGGAAACCTGAAGCTCAAGCGCGGCGACGAACTGCGCGTGAATGATCGCGTGGTGGCGCCGCATCGCATCCGATTCCCGGACACCGCCCCTGAGCGAATTGATCTGCTGCGCGCCTTGCATGCGGTGCCGCAAGCTTCTCGGCAGATCGGGGTGCGCGGGCCCGCCGTGGAGGAATGGTACAAGGCCGCCGTCCTCGACAAGAATAGGCAGCAGCCGGACCTAACGGACCCGCGTGTGGAGATTCCGCCGGAGCTGCGAACGGAACTGACAGAGCTTCGCCCACAGAGCGGCGTTTCCAATCACGCACTTTGCGCGACCGTGGGTATTCGCCAGCCGGTGACATTCTATGCCTGGGAGAAGGGGTACTCCCGCCCGACGCTGCCGCATTTCCAGGCGTATCTGAGTGCCATCGGCGCCGACGCCGAGGATGTCTTGAACAGGACATCGGCCGCGCCGAGCCGTCTGGATAGGATCTGGAAAGAACAGTACACGGGTTCTGGCCGAAACCTCGTTCGCGATTACGTGCGCCTCTGCGACCTCGATGCCGAGGACCTGGAGTGGTTTGCCTCCCGAGAGGATCTATCGCTGACCCCGGAGCACTATGGACGGAACGGAATTCCACGATTCGCCACCGTCAACAAGGAACTCATGGGATTGCTCGGCTTCTATCTTGCCGAGGGCTCCTGCTCGGATCGGAACGGCATTCGACTCTCGATCGGGAAGGGCAATCAACGCTTTGCCGAAGAGATGGCCAGCAAGCTGACGAGCGTGTTCGGCCTGCCTGCAGTGACCTATTCGTCGCCGCAGCGTTGCACGGAGCTCAAGCTCGTGAATCGAGTTGCCGCCCTTGCTTGGCAACATGTGTTTGGTTTCGCGAATGCGGACTCCACCACGAAGAAGATTCCGGATCTGGCATTCAATGTTTCCGAAGACCTGCGAGTTGCCTTTCTGCGCGGCTATCTGCTGGGCGACGGTACTGTCTGCAAGAACCGAATTGCGTTCAGCACCTCGTCGTATGACATTGCCAGCGGCATTGTTTATGCCTTAGGTTCATTCGGTGTGATTCCGTCTATGTCGGAGCGAGAGCCCGACGGCGTGACTCGAGAGGTGAACGGTCAGCCTTGTGTGACCAAGCACCGGCATTGGATTATCAGCGTAACCGCGAAAGAAGACTTGCGAGTGCTGCGTGGTGTCTGGCAGGACCACGCAGGCGCCTCGGAACTGCAGGACTTCTTGGCGTCTCCTCGATCGGGAGGCAAGCGCGATATTCAGATGATCGACGGCGACCTGATGGCGTTGCCGATCCTCGAGATCGAAGAGGTGCCGGCGAGCAACGGGAACGTCTACGATTTTTCGGTTGAAGGCGATGAAAACTTCATTGCCGGCATGGGTGGTCTCTGCTGCCACAACACGGATGCCGACGTCGATGGATCGCACATACGAACGCTGCTGCTGACTTTCTTCTACCGGCAGATGCCCATACTCATCGAGCGCGGGCACATCTACATCGCACAGCCGCCGCTTTACAAGGTGAAGAAAGGCAAACAAGAAACTTACGTCAAGGACGATGTCGAACTTAATGCCGTGCTGCTCAGCACCGCCATCGATGGCGCGGCGCTGCACGTCACTGCCGAGGCGCCGCCCTTGTCGGGATTGGGTCTCGAGTCCCTGGCAAGGAAGTACGTCGAGGTGCAAGCCATCGTGCGGCGCTGGGCGCGCCGTTACGATGAGCGCTTCCTCGAGCAGTTGCTTTACGTGCCCGTATTGAGCACGGAATCATTCGACCGCATCGATGCGCTGCGGGATTGGTGCCGGAATCTGGAGCAGCGGCTCAACACGCTCGACGATGTGTCGCGGCGCTATCGCGTCACCGTCGAGACCATGGCGAGCGGCGGGCACCGCGTCCTTCTTCAACGGCTCGAGCACGGCCTCACGTCGGAGAAGCACATACCGCGGGAGTTTTTCGATTCGGCGGAATACCTGCGGATCGCGGAGCTCGCGCAGACCCTGAGCGACTTGATGGGGCCGGGCGCTTTCATTCAACGTGGCGACGAGCGCCAGGATGTGGCCAGTTTCAAGGTCGCCATGACGTGGCTGTTCGAACAGGCCAAGAAGGGCCAGAGTATTCAGCGCTACAAGGGCTTGGGCGAAATGAACGCGAGTCAATTGTGGGACACCACCATCAATCCGGAAACACGCCGGCTCATGCAAGTGCGCATCGAGGACGTCGTGGCCGCGGACGATATATTCACCACGCTGATGGGCGATGCCGTGGAACCGCGCCGCGAATTCATCGAAAAGAACGCGCTGCAGGTTTCGAACCTGGACGTGTAGATCGTGCGTAGATCGTGAATCTACGAGCACGGCCATTGCTGTGAGGCAGCAATCTCCAATAGAACCCTGGAGCCATTAAGGGCGCATACTGCCGCGGCCACTCTTCTTGGCGTATTGAAGCATGCAATGGGCAATGTGCGAGAATTTCCCGGCGTTTTGCCATCAACATATGGCTTGACGCCGCGGGTGCGGAAGACGCTCAGAAAAAGGGCGTCGCGCATTTGCCTGGCGTCGAATCTGCGCGCAGCCCGATCGCTGTTTCGTTGGTCCCAAGAGAAACTGGGTCTCCAGTGCGGACTGAAGAGAACCTACATCGGCGCACTGGAGCGACGAGAGGTCAATCCCGGCATTGATAACCTCGACAAATTGGCGCTGGGCGTGGGGGTCCTTGCGCACGTTCTATTGCTGAGCCCCGAGCTCGCCTACGCTGAAATCTTCGTTGCCTTCTCCTCGATGTCCGAGGCCGCCGCTCCGTAGGACGACAACAAACGAATGCCATTGAGCCCGCGGGCAGCGACCGTGCGATAGGCCTATGATCCGCCCTGCCCGCGCGCTAAAGTATTCGCGATGAACGCCGTTGAATTTTCCGGTACCGCCGGATCGCATTCCTTTGAGATAGCCGAATTGCAGCGTGCCGCGGCACTCGTGGGTCGGGTCATGCCGCCGACGCCGCAATACGCCTGGCCGAAGCTTAAAGAGCGTGCGGGTTGCACCGTATGGGTGAAGCACGAGAATCACACGCCCACCGGCGCGTTCAAGGTTCGCGGCGGACTCGTGTATATGGACCGCCTGGCCCACGCGGACAAAAAAGTCCCCGGCGTCATATCGGCGACCCGCGGCAATCATGGCCAATCCATCGCGTTTGCCGCTGCGCGCACCGGCATTGCAGCGACCATTTACGTGCCGCGCAACAATTCAGACGACCAGAATTCCGCAATCGCGGGCTTTGGCGCGCGCGTCGTCGAGTTCGGTGCAGACTTCGATGAAGCGAAGCACGAGGCTTTTCGGGTTGCCGCGGCCGAGGGGCTGCATTTTGTGCCGTCGTTCCATCGAGACCTCGTGACCGGCGTCGCGACTTACGCCTTCGAACTGTTCCGATCGGTCGAGGCCCTCGATGCCGTGTACGTCGGCGTCGGCATGGGATCCGGCATCACCGGATTAATGACCGTGCGCGACCTGTTGGGTTTGAAGACGGAAATCATCGGCGTGGGCGCGGCCCAAGCGCCGGCCACGGCGCTGTCGTTCGCCGCGCGCCGCGCGGTCAACGCACCGGCCGCGAAGACCTTTGCTGATGGATTGGCGACACGGGAACCGCATGCGGAGGCGATAGCCAGGATTTGCCGCGGGGCGTCGCGCATTGTGGAGGTCACGGAACTTCAGATCGCCGAGGCCATGCGAATTTATTTCGACGACACCCATCAGATCGCGGAAGGTGCGGGAGCCGCCCCTCTTGCTGCGCTCTTGCAAGAACGGCACAAGATGACAAATAGAAACGTCGCAGTGGTGCTCAGCGGCGGCAACATCGAGCGAGCGCGGTTCCTGCAGGTTCTGAGCGGCGTCACGCCATCAGCGGCGTAGCGGCGGACGCAGCATACTTCACATCACGACGATGATGGCGACGAAGAGCGCATACAGCCCGGCGAGCGGCATCAGCAACCGGGCGTCGACGGTATTCTTCGAGAATAGCCCCAGCAGTATCGCAACCGCCGCCATGGTGACGATTCCGGAGACTATCAACTCGCGCGAAAATACCCACGACGTAAAGAACAAGCCCAGTGCGGTAGGAATGGTGGCCTGAATCATCATCGCCCCCGAGATATTGGCGAGAGCGAGCCGCTCCTTGCCCTGACGCACCCAGATCACCGCGTTCAGCGTTTCAGGCAGTTCCGTGGCGACGGGGCTCAACAACAGCGCCACCAATTGCGCCGACAGCCCGGCCCAAACGCCGATGTTTTCAAGCTGACCGACGAACACCTTGGAGGCAATCGCGATGGCGATCAGCGCAAGACTTGTCTGCAGCAATGGCCACCCCAATCCCGGATCACCCTTGGGGTGCAGCTTCAGAGGCTCGAGAAACTCTTCGCCCAAAACTTGCGCACCGCGCAATTCCCGCAGCAGATACGCGGCGTAGGCAACCAGAAACGCCGCTCCGACCCACGGCTTGTAACGGAACACCAGGAGACCAAGCGCCACCTTGACGATGAAAATGGACAGAAACCAGGCCTGATCACGCCGCAACCTCGTCGAATCGCACTCGATGACATGCGTCGAACGGCCGAGGCGCCGGCGGTTCCAATACATCGCGAACCCGACGACGGCATACGAAATGGTGGCGAGTACCATCGGGCCGCCCAGGGCGGCGCCGACCCCGATATCCTTCTGGGCGGCGTCCCGGCCAAAGACCACAGCCACGAAGGTCACCGCGGTTTCGGGGAGCGCCGTGCCGAAGGCCGCCAGGATGGTTCCCGTCGCGGTTTCTCCAACGCCCAGCTTGCGGCCGAGCCATTCGACTCCGTTGACGAAATACTCGCACGCAAAATAAATCGCGGCGGCGGACCCGAGGAAAAGCACGGCTGTGAGCATGAACCTCAAAAGTATACGATACGATTCGCCCTGGCCACGGAATCAAGGACGGCATGATGGTCCCTGCCCTTCAACACCGCGATGCGACCGCCAACGGCATTCGAATCCACTACGCGGAGCAGGGAACGGGACCCCTCGTTTTGCTGTGCCATGGGTTTCCGGAAGGGTGGTATTCGTGGCGCGATCAACTGGCGGCGCTCGCCGCCGCCGGCTATCGCGCAGTCGCGCCTGACATGCGCGGATATGGACGCACCGAGGCACCGGCCGAAGTCCTGTCGTACACCGTCCTCGACATCGTCGGCGACATGATCGGGCTCGTGAGCGTCCTTGGGGAAAACCAAGCCGTCATCGTCGGGCACGATTGGGGAGCAAACATCGCGTGGCACGCGGCCTTGTTTCGTCCGGATGTGTTCCCGGCCGTTGCCGCCCTCAGTGTTCCCTTTCGCCAGCGCGGCCCCGCGCCGCCCTTGGATTTGCTGCGCAAGGCGGGACAACTCACTCACTATTGGTTTCATTTTCAAGAACCCGGCGTAGCCGAGGCTGAATTCGAGCGTGATCCGCGCGCGGCTCTGCGGCGCGTTCTGTATTCGATTTCAGGCGACGCGCCGCCCGAGACCAGGAGACTCACGCTGCAGCCGGGGAAGGGATGGCTCGCCAATACGCTCGATCCCGGACACCTTCCGGCCTGGCTCACGGACGCCGATCTCGATCACATGGCCGCGGAGTTCTCGCGCAGCGGATTTCGCGGCGGCCTCAATTGGTACCGCAACATCGACCGCAACTGGGAACTCACAGCGCCGTGGGCGGGCGCATCGATCCGCCAACCGGCCTTATTCATCGCCGGCAGTGCCGATCCCATCATCGAGTTCGGTTCCGGTGCTTTGGCCCTTCAGGCTCTTGCGGCCACCGTGCCTGGGTTGCGCCGCAAAGTGCTCATCGACGGCGCCGGACACTTCATCCAGCAAGAGCGTCCACAGCTTGTGAACCAGGCGATTCTGGAGTTTTTGGCCGGCTTACCCGGGCGGTAGCGAGAAGCCTGTCTGGCAGAGGCGCGGCTACGTCCCGTCACCTTCCATGTCGTGTTGGATCGAGGCCAGGGTCTCTGGAGACTTCGCCTTCAGCACCGCAAACCAGACGGCGCCGACCGTCATGTACACGAAGAACACATAAGGCAGGATGTTGTATGGATACTCCGGCACCGGGTATACGCTGCCGACAACCACGAACAGCATCAGCGACGCGCCCGCCATGCCGAGCAAAACGTGGCGCGCCTTCATCTCACTGCTCTTCTGCAAATCCATCGGTGCGACGATACAGAGCGCAAAATACACCACGACAAACCCAAAGCTCGCGAAAGTGCCGGCGTATCCAAAAGCATCCAAGAGCCCCGCGGGCAGCATGCCGACGCATATCAGCGCCAGCAGTCCGCCGCACAGCAGGATGGCGCGATGGGGCGTGCGGTGCGTGTCGTGCACCAGTCCCATCGAGCGATGTAGAAACTGATACTTGCCCATGGAGAACAACAGGCGCGCGGCCGCGTTGATGCTGGCGAGGCAGCAGGCGAACACACTGATCATGGCCGCGAAATACACGACCACGGTTGCCCAGCCTAGACCGGCCTTGGCGGCCACATCGCCGAAGGGCGCGGCGCTCTTGCCGAGCGTCGCCGTGTCGTCGCCGATGCCGAATACCATCAAGTACGCCATCAGCGTGAAGAAAATGCCCGAAAACGTCGCACAACCGATCACGGCCAGCGGTATGTTCCGGCGCGGATTGGCTGATTCCTTCGCCAGCGTCGCCGAACTTTCGAAGCCGACGAAACTGAAAATGACGAAGGGCAGTGCGGAGAACACTTTGCCGTAATTGAAGGAGGCGATCTTGAGCTGGGCCGGATCGATCACCGTGCCCTTGACGTAGACAAAGAAGGCGGTGATGACCACCATGATGCCGACGGAGATGATTTCCAGAATGAGACCAACGCGCGACGACAATTTGACGTCGCGATAAGCGGCGTAGGTTACGGTTGCGATGAAGACCAGCATCGACAGCGTGGTCGGCAGCATGCCGAGCTTGATGCCGAATGCGGTCAGGAAATCGTCCAGAAAAATGGCAAACGACAGCGCCACTGCCACGGCGGTGAACATGTAGGCGCTGATCATCGACCATCCTGCCAGCGCGCCGACGAGCGGCCCGAAGCTGCGGCCGATATAGATGAAATACGATCCCGCCTCCGGGTGCCGCGACGCCAGGACGCCCACGCTTGCCGCAACGATGACCACGCCCAGAGTCCCGATGAAATAGGACATCCAGCACCCAAGTCCGGCAAGTCCCGCGACAACCGAGATATTGAGCGCGGGCGTAAGCGTCGGCGCGATGGCGGCCAGAGACTGACCGACGGTCTCGATCAGGTGCAGCGCACCGGCACGTAAATGCGGGCGGGGCCTCAAGTGGGCAATCTCAGCGGGTGCACTCATTTTTTGGCAGGCTCTGTGTTCGTGTTGTGGACGGCTACATTCCTATCACGGCAAGTAGCGGAACTTCAAAATATGTTTGCGTAATATTTATGCGAGCCGCAATGTACGGCGCATGAAAATTGCCGTGCTATTCGGCGGTACGAGTGAAGAACGCGACGTGTCGATTGCGAGCGCCGCGCAAATCATTCCGGTATTGCGCAATCTCGGTCACGAAGTATTTGCAGTCGATACGGCGACCGGGCGATTAGGGTTTGCGCAGGAACGACGCTTGCTCTCGGCCGCGGTGGGTGCGCTGCCGCCGTCGGATACGGAGATCGCACGGGTGCGTGGCGGCGCGATGGCGTTGACGCCCGCCGCCTTCGACTTTCGCGACGCTGACGTCGTGTTCCTCGCGCTGCACGGCGGCGCGGGCGAGGACGGCCGCATTCAAGCCGTGCTGGACTTGGCGGGGATTGCGTATACCGGCAGCAATCACATCGCCAGCGCCGCCGCGATGGACAAGGACTTGAGCAAGCGATTGTTTCGCTCGGTGGATGTTCCGACCCCGGATTGGCTGATGGCGCCTGCGCTAAGCCAGATGGTGGAAGCTGCGCTCGGTTGGCCCGTGGTCGTGAAGCCCAACAAACAGGGATCGACCGTGGGTCTGACCGTGGTTCGCGAAGCGGCGCAATTGCCGGACGCGATCGATCGGGCACTGCGCTTCGATGACGAAGTCATGCTGGAGCGCTTCATTCCCGGGCGCGAGTTCACTGTGGGCGTGCTCGACGGCGTCGCCCTGCCGGTCGGGGAGATCATTGCGCCGGGCGAGGTGTTTGATTATGAGTCCAAGTACCAGGCCGGCGGGGCGCGAGAACTGTTTCCCGCGGACATTCCGGCGGCTGAGTCCGCCCTGCTTCAGGATTACTCGCGGCGCGTGCATCATGTGCTGAAACTCGGCGCTTATAGCCGCGCCGACTTTCGCCGCGACAATGCCGGCGGGTTCTGGTGCCTGGAAGCGAACTCGTTGCCGGGCATGACTGCGACCAGTCTGTTGCCCCAAGCAGCGAAGGCCGCAGGCATCGAATTTCCTGAGCTTCTGGATCGTATCTGCCGGGGCGCTCTTAGAAGGAGAACACGTTCCCCTTGATTAGATCCGGCGTAAACTCTGGATTGTGAACCATCGTCTGTCCGAACAGCGCATTCGCAGCACATGCCGTGAACTCATCGCGAAACATGGCGACGTCAGCGGGCGTCGCCTGCGCGAGGAGCTGCGCCAGCGCTTCGGGGCGGTGGGCAAAACAGAGCGGATGTTTGCGATCTGGCGCGAGGAGGTGGCTACGCCGGCGGTGCCCGCTGATTATGCGGAGCTCAAGGCGCGCCTGGCCGCGGCCCAAGCGGAGGCGGCGGAGAATCTCGCGCGGGCGCAGAGTGCGGAGTTTCGGGAGCAGGCGCTCCAAGACAAATGGGCGATCGAGGTCGAACGGCTCCGGATGGAGTTGCAGGCGGCAAGAGGACGCTGAAGTAACACGCGTGTTACTTGGGTGCTTCCGGTGCGCGATCTTTGAGCCAGGCCCGCAGCCATTCCTTCAAGTCCTGTTGCAGTGGTTTGCGCAGCTGCTTATCGATGTGTTTGCTTAAAGAGATACCGTAGCGGCCGTCGCGCGCGGACAGTTGAAAGAGCAGCCGGTTGCCATCTTTGATGGATTCCGGACGTGCCGCTCGCGACTTTCGCTGCGGCACCGACGCGACCAGTTCAGCGAATACACCTTCAGCCGAGGGCGCCGGATTGCGCGCGGCGAGTTCCTCGGCCAAGGCCTTGAGTTCGGGGCC
>Ga0066789_10000407_pt1 | contig 16794 bp, 14 predicted proteins | sample OrgsoiDNA2013049_FD_70960 | JGI IMG/M metagenome (GOLD analysis project Ga0066789, IMG submission 70960) | Permafrost soil microbial communities from the Arctic, to analyse light accelerated degradation of dissolved organic matter (DOM) -... | ecosystem: Environmental > Terrestrial > Soil >...
CGTGTGTGACACGGCCCGACGGTGGCAGGTCTTGCCCCGACGTTTGGCCGTGGAGCGATGACGAATCACTGGGTCGACATCAAGAATGCCGATCTGGTTCTTATCATGGGCGGCAATGCCGCTGAAGCTCATCCCTGCGGCTTTAAGTGGGTGACGGAAGCGAAGGCGCATAACAAAGCCAAGCTCATCGTCGTCGATCCGCGCTTCACGCGTTCAGCATCGGTCGCGGATTATTACGCACCGATTAGACCCGGGACCGATATCGTATTCCTAGGCGGCCTGATCAATTACCTGCTGCTGAACGAGAAGATCCAACGTGACTATGTCGTGAATTACACCGACTTGGCCTTCATCGTGAAAGAGGAGTTCACCTTCACCGACGGCATCTATTCGGGATACAGCGTAGACAAGCATAGTTATGACAAGTCCAGTTGGGACTATGAGCTCGGCGCGGATGGCTACGTGAAGACGGATCCGACTCTCGCGCATCCGCGCTGCGTCTACACGTTGCTTAAGAAGCACTATGCGCGCTATGTGCCCGAGATGGTCGAACGCGTCTGCGGCACGCCTAAAGATAAGGTGCTGCACATCTGGGAAATGATCGCCTCGACGGCGACGCCGACCCGGGCGATGACCATCATGTATGCGCTCGGCTGGACTCAGCACTCAACCGGTTCGCAAATGATCCGCACCGGCGCGATGGTTCAATTGCTTCTGGGGAATATCGGTGTATCCGGCGGTGGCATGAATGCCTTGCGCGGGCATTCGAATATCCAAGGACTCACAGATCTTGGTCTGCTGTCCAACCAATTGCCGGGATACATTGCCCTTCCCAGCGAGGCCGAACAGGACTACGCCAAGTTCATGGCCGCTCGCACGTTGAAGCCACTGCGGCCCAACCAGCTCAGTTATTGGCAGAACACTCCGAAGTTCTACGTGAGCTTCATGAAGACCTGGTGGGGGGATGCGGCGACGGCGCAGAACAACTGGTCGTACGACTACTTACCCAAGCTCGACAAGCTCTACGACATGCTGCAGGTTTATGAGCTGATGCATCAGGGCAAGATCAATGGCTATCTGGCGCAAGGTTTCAATCCGCTCGCCGCTGCGCCGAACAAGGCCAAGCTCACAGCAGCATTCTCGAAGCTCAAGTTTCTTATCATCATGGACCCCTTGGCCACCGAGACCTCGGAGTTTTGGCGCAACTACGGCGAACTCAACGACGTCGATTCGAGCAAGATTCAGACCGAGGTGTTTCGCTTGCCGACGACGTGTTTTGCCGAAGAAAACGGCGCCCTGGTCAATTCGGCGCGCTGGCTGCAGTGGCATTGGAAGGGCGCCAATCCGCCGGGCGAGGCACGCAGCGATTTGGAGATCATGGCCGGCATTTTCACGCGCATGCGTTCGATGTACGCGAAAGACGGTGGCGCCTTTCCGGATCCGATCCTCAACTTGACCTGGAAATACACGCACGCCGAAAGCCCAAAGCCGGAGGAACTCGCCAAGGAATACTCGGGCAACGCGCTCAAAGATCTGGCTGATCCCAAAGACCCGACCAAGATCACGCGCAAGGCCGGCGAGCAGCTCGCAGGCTTCGCGGAGCTGCGTGATGATGGCAGTACGCAATGCGGCTGCTGGATTTTCTGCGGCGCGTGGGGGCCTACCGGCAATCTGATGGCGCGGCGAGATAATTCGGATCCGACCGGGATCGGGCAAACGCTCAACTGGGCCTGGGCTTGGCCAGCGAACCGGCGTGTTTTGTACAACCGCGCATCCTGCGATCCGGCCGGCAAGCCGTACAACCCGAATCGTACGCTGATCGGTTGGAACGGCAGTGCTTGGGGCGGTGCCGACGTTCCGGACTTCCCGGCCGGTGAGAATCCGGCCGGGGGCATGGGCCCGTTCATCATGAACCCCGAGGGCGTCGCGCGTTTCTTCGCGCGTGCCAGCATGGCCGAGGGGCCGTTCCCCGAGCACTACGAGCCGTTTGAGACACCGCTCGGATATAACCCCTTGAATCCGCACCAGCCGCAGGCGACGAACAATCCGGCGGCGCGTGTCTTTGCGGATGATCGCGAGGCGTTCGGCAAGGCTGCGCAGTTTCCGCACGTTGCTACCACCTATCGCCTGACGGAGCATTTCCATTACTGGACCAAGCATGTGGAATTGAACTCCATTCTCCAACCCCAGCAGTTCGTCGAAATCGGCGAAGCGCTGGCCAAGGAGATCGGCATTGCCAACGGCGAGCGCGTCAAGGTCAGTTCAAACCGCGGCTATATCAAGGCAGTAGCGATGGTGACCAAACGCATCCGGCCCCTGACCGTCGACGGCAAAGTCGTGCACATGGTCGGTGTGCCGATTCATTGGGGTTTCATGGGTGTGGCCAAGCCGGGATTCCTGGCGAACACGCTGACCCCGTCGGTCGGCGACGCCAACTCGCAGACGCCGGAATTCAAGGCGTTCCTGGTCAAGGTCGAGAAGGTCTAGGAGACTTAAGATGCCATTGCAATCACTCGACATCATCCGCCGCTCGGCGACGACCTTACCCGAACCCGAAGTGCGCGGTGCGTACACGGGTGAGGTCGCGAAACTCATCGACACGACCAAGTGCATCGGTTGTAAGGCCTGCCAGGTTGCCTGTATGGAATGGAACGACCTGCGCGATGACATCGGCACCTGCACCGGTCATTACGACAACCCGCACGATTTGAGCGAAGCCTCGTGGACCCTAATGCGCTTCACCGAGTACGAAAATCCTAAAGGCGACTTAGAGTGGCTGATTCGCAAAGACGGCTGTATGCACTGCGAAGATCCCGGTTGTCTGAAGGCCTGCCCGTCGCCGGGCGCGATCGTGCAGTACGCGAATGGCATCGTTGACTTCCAAGAAGAAAACTGTATCGGCTGCGGCTACTGCGTGACGGGGTGTCCCTTCGACGTGCCGCGCATCTCGAAAAAAGACAAAAAAGCGTACAAATGTACGCTCTGTTCTGACCGCGTTGCCGTCGGCCTGGAGCCTGCCTGCGTGAAAGCCTGCCCTACTGGGGCTATCGTATTCGGTACCAAAGAGGATATGAAACAACACGCCGAGGAGCGAATCGAGGACTTGAAAACGCGCGGCTTTGACCAAGCGGGCGTTTACGATCCGGCCGGCGTCGGTGGAACGCATGTGATGTACGTGCTGCATCATGCCGATCAACCGGCGCTGTACGCCGGCTTACCCAAAAACCCAAAGATAAGTCCGACGGTTCAGCTGTGGAAAGGTGCCACTAAGCCGCTGGCGCTGTTCGCGATGGCCGCCACCGCGGCACTTGGCTTCCTGCACTACATCGGCATTGGACCTAATGAGACCGACGAAACGGATGAAGATGCGGCACGCCGCGAGTTGGAGAAGGCACCATGAGCGCGCGCGATGCAGATGACATTGTCCGCTATACCGCGGGTACTCGTATCAATCATTGGATCGTGGCGATCAGCTTCGTACTGCTCGCGCTATCCGGCCTTGCGCTATTTCATCCCGCGCTCTTTTGGCTGACCAATCTGTTTGGCGGCGGACCGTGGACCAGTATCCTACATCCGTTCATTGGCTGCGTGATGGTCGCAGTGTTTATCCTGCTCGGCATGAAAATGTGGCAGGACAATTATTTGCAGCACCGCGACTGGCTCTGGCTTAAGAAAAGCAAGGATGTGGTCATGAATCGCGAGGAAAACCTGCCCGACGTCGGGCGTTACAACGCCGGGCAGAAGCTCCTGTTCTTTACGATTGTTGTCTGCCTGATTGTTCTGATACTCTCCGGCATCGTGATTTGGCGCATCTATTTTTCGGCGTTGTTTCCTATCGCCGTGATCCGTTTCGCGTCGTTGCTGCATGCCTTTTTTGCATTCGTGCTGATTTGCGCCATCATCGTTCATATCTATGCAGCGATCTGGGTCAAGGGATCGATTCGTGCGATGACGCGCGGCCGGGTATCGCCGGGTTGGGCGTGGAAGCACCACCGCGCGTGGTTTCGCGAGGTCACCAAGGGTCTCCAGCACAAATAGCGCAGACTTGGGCCGAAGCGCGGGCTGACCAGAAATATCTGTCGGCCTGCAAAAGCGCTGGACGTTTGCCGGGGTTGCGGCGAGGATAACCGAAAATCCTTGAGGTGTACCCGCCTTGGCGCAACGAGTCCTCGAACCCGGTGAAATCGAAACGCTAGCCCAGCGATCGATACCGCGCATCCGTCTGCCGGACCGCTCATTCGTGTTCGCACGGCGCGCGGCGCGGCTACGTGAGCTTGCGGAAGGCGCCGCGATCGGCGAATACCTGCATTTTCTTGCGGTGCTGGTAGACGCGCAGCACGCGGCGTCGGCGCATCTGTCGGAGCCGCGGCCCACTGCTGCTCACATCGAAACGGCGGGCGAATATCACATGCCGCCCATCCATGCATCGACTTGGCCACGCTCGCCGCGGTGGCATGAGACGCTGGAAACCATTTGCGCGGCGATGCACGCGCAACCGGGTTCTCCCGCAGGTGTCGGTGCGAGCATTGTCAAGATTCGCGGCGCGACGCCGGCTTGGATCGAAGCTCAAGCGATATCGATACTGCAAGCGGAGAACGACTCCGTCGATGTGCTCTGTGCGCCCTTCATTATGGCGGCGCTGCAGGTGCATTGGGCAGCGCTGGCGAGTCAATTCGTCGCCGACAAAGTCAAGGCGCTCGATGTGCCCGGCCTGTGTCCGCTTTGCGGTACGCTGCCTGTAGCGAGCATGGTCTATGCGAAGTCGCCGTATGAAGGCTATCGCTATCTACATTGTGCGTTATGCGCGACGGAGTGGCATATGGTGCGCGTGCAGTGCACGCAGTGCGGCGCCTCCGGCAAGGACATCAGTTACCATACTCTCGAAAGAACTGCAGGCGACAAAAAGGCGGCCGAGGAGATCGTCGCTGCGGTGCGCGCGGAGACCTGCGAGCAGTGCCACGGATATCGCAAAATCCTGTATCAGGAGAAAGATACTGGCGTTGAACCCGTGGCCGATGACGTGGCGAGTATTGCCCTCGACTTGCTGCTCGGCGAACAAGGCTATCGTCGCGCCGGTAGTAACCCATTGCTGTGGCTACCGACTGCGATCTGAGCACCATGACCGTCGAATCTGAGCTGGCGCGCCGGGCGGATATTCCGTCGCTCGATCGCCTGCTGCACGAAACCGCTTTCGCACCGTTGCTGGTCCAGTACGCACGCAACCAGGTCACAGCCGCATTGCGGGGCGAACTGGAGGCGTTGCGTCAGTGCGGCGTCGCTGGCGAACTGGTTTCCGAATCCTTGAGGCCTGACGTGATTGCGAGAAGAGTCAACGCCAGTCTGGCGCATCGGACTCGTCCGCAACTGCGCCCGGTATTCAATTTAACCGGCACGGTGCTGCATACCAATCTCGGCCGCGCGTTATTACCTGATATCGCGGTGCACTCGGTGGTGCGGGCGCTTACGGCGCCAGTCAATCTGGAATTCGATCTCAAGTCGGGAGGCCGCGGCGATCGAGATGCTCTAGTCGAGCCCTTGCTCTGCGAGTTGACCGGTGCAGAGGCGGGGACGGTGGTCAACAACAATGCCGCCGCGGTGCTGCTGATGCTCAATACGCTGGCGAAGCGGCGCGAGGTCATCGTGTCGCGCGGTGAACTGGTCGAAATCGGCGGGGCGTTTCGCATCCCCGACGTCATGCGTAGTGCGGGCGCTGCACTGATCGAAGTTGGCACAACTAATCGCACCCATGCATCGGATTACGCCGATGCCATTGGTCGGCGAACGGCGCTGTTGATGAAAGTGCACACCAGCAATTACGCTGTCACCGGGTATACCGCAAGCGTCGGTATTGGCGAGCTTGCGCAGATAGGGCGCACGAGCGGCGTGCCGGTAGCGGTCGACCTCGGCAGCGGCAGTCTCGTGAATCTGGATCTGTGGGGATTGCCGAAGGAGCCCACGGTGCGCGATGCGGTCGCGGCGGGGGCCGATCTCGTTGCCTTCAGCGGCGATAAGCTTTTGGGCGGACCGCAAGCGGGCATCATCGTCGGGCGGGCAGATCTGATCCAACGTCTGAAGAAAAATCCGCTGAAGCGGGCGCTGCGGGTGGGAAAGCTGACCCTCGCGGCGCTCGAGCCGGTGCTGGCCTTGTATCGGGCGCCGGAGCTGCTCGCCGACCGATTGACGACGCTGCGTTTATTGATGCGCAGTGCGGTTGCAATTGAGGCCCAGACTCAGCGCATGCTGCCGTTCGTGCAAGCGGCGTTGGGCGAGCCGTACTTGGTGACGGCGGTGCCAATGACGTCCCAGGTCGGCAGCGGTGCATTGCCCGTCGATCGGTTGCCGAGCTTCGGGATGAGCGTGCGCAAGGCCACCGGGAGGCGTGGCAGTCTGACGCAGCTCGAAGCCGCGTTGCGTGAACTGCGGCGACCCGTCATTGGCCGCATCGCCGAGAAGGCACTGTGGCTCGACATGCGCTGTCTCGAGGTGAGGGACGAGGAGGAGTTCGCCGCGCTGTGGACTTCTTACGATCGATGATTGTCGGTACCGCCGGACACATCGACCACGGCAAAACCAGTGTGGTGCGTGCTCTCACCGGCGTAGACACCGATCGGCTCAAGGAAGAAAAGGCGCGCGGCATATCCATTGAGCTCGGTTACGCGTATACGCCGCTCGCCGGCGGCGAGATGCTGGGATTCGTGGACGTGCCCGGTCACGAGCGCCTCGTCCACACGATGGTGGCCGGCGTGGGGGGGATCGATTTTGCGTTGCTGGTGATCGCAGCCGACGACGGCGTGATGCGGCAGACGCGCGAACACGTCGCGATCCTGGAGCTACTTGGAATTACGCGCGGCGCCGTCGCCTTGACGAAGATCGATCGCGTGGATGATGCACGGATCGACGCAGTGAAGGTTCAGATCGCGGCGATGCTGGCGATCACGGCATTGCGTGATGCACCGCTCTTTCCACTCGACGCAACGGTGTCCGATGACCCTGGCGTTGCCGCTCTGCGCGCGCATTTGCATACGACCGCGGAGAACTGGCCGGCGCATTCTGATGACGGTTTTTTTCGTTTGGCAGTCGATCGCGTCTTCACGCTTCCTGGACGAGGTACGGTTGCGACGGGTACCGCGCGTGCCGGGCGCGTGCGGGTCGGCGACACGCTCGCCGTGATGCCGGTCGGGACACTGGTGCGGGTGCGAAGTATCCATGCACAAAACCGCGACACCGACATCGGTAGGGCGGGGCAGCGCTGCGCCCTGAACCTGGTGGGCATTGAGAAAACGGCGCTGGCGCGCGGCGACTGGTTGGCCGATGCGCGAGCGCTCGTGTCGACGACACGGATCGACGTACGCCTGCGCCGACTCGCCGATGACGGCGCGCTTGTGAACCGTACGTTGCTGCACATTCATCTGGGCACGGCACATCGCGTTGCGCGCGTGACCCTCCTCGAAGGCGACGCGGTGAATGCCGGTACGAGTGCCTGGGCGCAGCTCGTGTTCGATTCGCCGGTCTGCGCTTCGTCCGGCGATGCCTTCATAGCGCGCGACGCACAGGCTGTCCATACCGTCGGCGGCGGTGTCGTCATCGATCCTGTCGCGCCGGTACGTCGGCGTCGCAGCCCGGAGCGTCTCTCCTATCTCGATTCGATTCAGCGCCTCCTTAGCGGGGAGGGACTCGTACCGCTGCTCGGCAACGCTCCGCTCGGAGTCGAGATGTGTGAGCTTGCCAGGCTATGCGGTCGTGCTGCGGAACAGATTGCGATTCCGCCTAGCGTGCGCATCGTCGACGCCGGTGGCGAGCGCTTCGCATTTCTCGACGCACACTGGCTGGCATTGTGCGAGCGGGCCTTAAACGCACTGCGAACATTCCACTCACAACAGCCGGAGGAGCCAGGAATCGATCGTGGGCGCCTGCGCCGTATGACCATGCCGACTGCGGCTGATGCGCTCTGGCGAGTAGTGATCGAGGAACTCGTTCAAAAGCAGTCTGTAGTGCGCCGCGGACACTGGCTGCATCTACCGACACATCACGTCACCTTAAATGATCGCGAACAAATGCTTGCGCAGAAACTGCACTCCGAAATAGTTGCGGGTCGTTTCGATCCACCTTGGGTGCGCGAACTCGCTGTCACCGTTCAAGCGGCAGACGACGAAGTGAGGGCGGTCCTACGCAAAGGGGCGCTTCAGGGCGAGCTATACCAGATCGTGCCTGATCTTTTTTACCATCGCGAGCGGGTGCGCCAACTGTCCCAACTGTTACGAGACCTCGTGCATCAACACAGCGTCGTGGACGCGGCCCGCTATCGCGACGCAATCGGCGTCGGGCGCAAGCGCACGATTCAGATTTTGGAGTTCTTTGATCGTGGTGGCTATACTCGCCGCACGTCCAATGGGCGGATACTGCGCATCGATAGCAGCTGGCACGACGAAGTTCAGTAGGCCTGCGCGACCAGTGTCGCCTGTGGATTCGCGAATTCGGAAGGCATGCGCATCCGGTGGTGCGGCTGGGCTTCAAACCCAGTGGGGGGCGTCAACCGCTCCTCGGTAGGTTCGACTCCTGCTACCTTCCGCCACATCGCGGCGCAGGATATGGATTTGCGTTTCCTTGCATCGGCGCGTAGCTTCAAGCGCGACGTTTGAGAATGGAATTTCTACCATGTTTGCGGCATACCGATGAGCGCCCCCCTTGAAGTAATGACCAATGCGTCCGCTACGGTGAGTCGCGAGCCCCGTTTGACATCGCTCTCGCACGGCGGCGGCTGTGGCTGCAAGATCGCGCCGGGTGTGCTCGCCGAGTTGCTGAAAGGCTCGCTGCCGAGCCGGCATTATGCCGACCTCTTGGTCGGCACCGAAACGTCGGACGATGCGGCCGTTTACCGCTTGAATGATGACCAAGCGGTCGTCGCGACGACGGACTTTTTCATGCCGATCGTCGATGATCCTTTCGATTTTGGCCGCATAGCCGCGACCAACGCGCTGGCGGATATTTATGCGATGGGTGGACGGCCGTTATTGGCGCTGGCGATCGTTGGCATGCCGATCAATACGCTGTCGCAAGAGACGATTCGCGACATCTTGCGCGGAGGCGAAACGGTGTGCGAGCGCGCCGGCATTCCGGTTGCCGGGGGACACAGCATTGATTCGGTCGAGCCGATTTATGGGCTAGCCGTCACAGGTGTGGTCGATCCTAAAATAGTGAAGCGCAACAGCAGCGCACACAGCGGCGATATATTGATTCTCGGTAAACGCCTGGGCGTCGGCATATTCTCCGCGGCTTTCAAGAAAGGCTTGCTGGACGACGCAGGCTATCGCGCCATGATCGACACGACCACGCAACTTAATTTACCGGGCATGGAGCTGTCGAGCCTCGCGGGAGTGCATGCCATGACCGACGTCACCGGCTTCGGCTTGCTCGGCCATTTGCTCGAAATGTGCCGAGGCAGTGGGCTTGGCGCGCGGATCACGGCGGCAGATGTGCCCTTGCTACCCGGCTTGCTGGCGCTGGCGCGGTCCGGCATTGCCACCGGGGCTTCCGCCCGCAATTGGCAGTCCTACGGAAAAGATGTCCGGATTGCACCACATGTCGATGCACCGCTACAAACGGTGCTGACCGATCCGCAGACATCGGGTGGATTGCTGGTCGCGTGCAGCCTCGATGAATTGCCGAGGGTGCAGGAGATCTTCGCGCGCCATGGTTTTTCGCGGGCTGCGGTGATCGGCCGAATGACTGACGGCGATCCGCAAGTGCAGGTGGAATAATCAGGTGCCGTCGTCGGGCATCCAAAGAACGCGGATGCAGCTGCAGAGAGAGGCTGCTATGAGCAGCCAACCCGGCGGATTACTGGATCGCTGGATCGCTGGTGCGCGTGGTGGCGAGCGACCAAATCGGTGAAGCGGGATAGGCGATGGTCTCTCGACTCACGTCTTGTCTTGCTAACCGCACTGAATGCATTGCTCAACTGGCATTGGCATTTGCTGAGATTTTCATTCGATGCCGGGGATCACCATCCGACGATCGTCCTTGGAATGATGCTCCTGACAGCGTGGATGTGGTCCGAATTAGTGAAGGCCGTGATAGATCGATTCATAGGCATGAATCGGCATTCTCGAGGCGGTGGTCCAGGGCAGGATTAATCTTAGCGCCATCGCTTGTTTGTCCGGATTACCATTTGCGCGGAAACCGCCGCCACCCCAGGTCCATGGCGCCATACCATTGGGCGGCAACGCCGGCCGGAATGTTTGCGGCAGCCTGAATCGGCACTGCGCACCGTCGGTTTACCCGATTGCGTCCTCAGCATCATCCAAGCGTAGTTCGGCAAAGGCCGTCAGCATTTTTTCCATGGACAGATGGGCTTCATAAATCGCGGTGATCATCGGTGAATCGTCGGTAATCCCATCGTCCTGCGACAGCAATTCCGAGCGCAGGGATTGCCCTGCGATGGGACGCGGCACAAGGGTTCCAGGTTGGTCTATCGCAGACTCGGCGTCGCGCTGTGGTAGCACCAGGTAAAAGTCCTTGCCCGTGTCGATGTGGAACCTCATGGCGCCATCCCCCGAAAGTTGGATCTGCCGAATCTTGGCACGCTATCAATACAAGAACTTGTGCAAGCGCCGTGCCAGCTCTTTTCGGTGACCGACGTCGATACTTAGCCATTTTATGGTGGTTGATTTCACAGCGTTTATCGCGCCTGCACCCATCGTTATGCAGATCCGTACCTGACCCACGGCGCACCAACGTAGTTCAAACAAGGCGCGTCACGCACCGCTCTGGTGATAGGGTGGCTAGATCCGGCATAGCAGCTAGCCAGACCATCCGTGCGCCGGGAGTCAATGCGCACGTGCAAAACCTCCAGATTCGACCTTCAAATGCTCGATGGCCACAGCATTGCATTCGAGCTCAAATGGGGTACCGCGGGGTACTCGCTCAACCATGACTTGGAAACATGGCAGCCCCCGACTAATTGGCCTGCAGCGTTCAAATGGGCTGGCGCGAAGAGAGGGTGACCGGCGCCCGGACCGGAGGTTGTGATGTTGCTCCCTGAGGCAGTCGGGTCGCGCGAACCGCCAGCGGCTGCCCTGCCAGCATGCGGTCCGGTCCGGCTGATACCCCCTGGGTCGCATGGGCAGACGCCCTCGGGTTATCCGCTATAGCCGCCATATGCAGTGCCGACAGCACAACGATGGACAGAATCATACGGAATGAGAGTCTATTCATGGTTGCAATCTCCTGGTCCTACCCCGGGTCGTTGGTTCACGCTCGCAAAACCCAAATCCGCTGAGTTTTGCTTTCTTGTCGATCGGTTATCGCTGGGCCGCCAGAGGAACAATGTGGTAACAGCCAGTGCAAAGCTTCTGGTTGACCGCACTTTCCTGTCGGTTCAGCGTTTTCTGCTCCAGCTTGGTGATATGGCTGCCATTCTGGCTCGCCATGTCACGCTCTTCGGTACGAATCTGATGATCGTCATTGTGCAGGGCAGCCGCCTTGGTCTTGCTTATCGCGCCGTCCTTCAACTCGGTGTTGATGCGCTTGTTCTGATTGGCCAGGCGATTGTTTACCTCGGTGCGTCGCGGGTGATCCGTCTGCCACGTCGTTTTCGCGAACACGTTGCTGCCCACGCCTGCAAAGGCGATCGTCATGGCGGCTAAGGTCAGGATCTTACGGGTCGTGCTGAGCATGGATTTCTCCCGAAAATGATGGTTGAGGGCGGACTCTTTGCCGGATTACCGTTTCTTAGACATAAGAACGCTGCATCTTCGATTCCGCTGACGTGCATTACGCCAAATTTATTGTCGATATAGCGATGATGAGTGCTGCAGAGCATGAGGAAAGGCGCGGCCGATTTTGGTCCAGCGTTTGTTGGTCTTGCCGTTGCTTTCGTACTCTTCGACGGTGAAGACATTGAGGTAGGTGAGGGCTGGCGCCGGCGTGCGGTTATGGCCCTTCTAGTGAAATTGGTATTTTGCCTGGAGGCCGACGGTGAACGGCAGATTGTCCGCGCGGATCGGCGGGATCAAGATAAAGTTCGCACCAAATCGCCCAAACCGGGTAATCGCGGTCGGGGCAAGCACTGGCCCCGTTCGATTATTCGACCCCACGCCATATCGGCCGTAGTTATAGCCGGAGATGATCCCGCCCATCGCGCCTAGCCGGAACCAGCTCCAGTGTGCGAATTCCGGCGCATATATTGCACCACCGTAAAATGACGGCCGGTTCAAGGAGTTGCGAAAATAGCCGAACGAAGCCGCCCATTGCGTTGTGATTGAACACTCGACGCCGACGCCAGGATTGAAGTCATCGAAATGTCGATCGGGATGAATGTGGTGAGAACCGACCATGACATCTGCCCACCACCCCTTGGGACATAGCTCGCCGGCCTGTGCGCGCTCGCCGTTAACCGGTACTGCGGTCGCCACTGCAACGACCCACAGATACATGGCGAAATGAACGCAACGCAGGAATGGCCTCCCCAATGTTTTGCAGACAGCGCTGGAGTACATGCTAACATTCTCGAGCCAAGTTCCGCTGTCGGTTCTATTGGATCACCAGGATCGTCGGAACTCTGAACGAACCAGCGTTTAATTGAGACACGCGTCGTTAAGCACGCCGGCGAAGGAAATAAAAAAAAGGAGCCCGTGAGGGCCTCGAAGTAACAGTTTGGTGCGCTATTTGCTGGATTGGTCGTCGGTGGGATCGGGCGGGAGGACGACGAGGCGGCCGTCGATGGGGAATGCTTCAATTCGATGCTGAAGCCGGGGCCTTCCGTGTGGGGGAAGGCGGTGCCGTCAATCGGGCTCCGTGTGAAGGATGGCGCAGAAACTTTGGAATGGCGGCTCCTTAGCCAGCGTCGGCGTAGAGTTCTACTAGATCGGTCAGAAAATCTCGACCGATGAACACGGACCGCACGCTTCTGCGCTCGTTGAGTCCATGCACGCCGTTGCCGTCGGGATCGCCCCAACCGCCTGGCGCCCCATAGACGGGGATACCGATCGCCTCTAGAAAAATGCCGTCGGTGGCGCCGGTTGACATGCTCGGAACCAATGGCACGCCAGGAAAATATTTGGCAACTAACTTTTCGGCTGGGCCGATAATCTTAGGATCGAGCGGCGGCGCCACCGCGAGGGGACGAACCGGTGGAACCAAAGTCACCTTGACTCCCGGATCAGCGATCACAGCCTCAAGGGTCGCTTGGGTGCCCTTGATCGTCTCACCGGGAAAGATGCGGCAATTGATGTTCGCCCCGGCGCGCTGCGGCAGCGCGTTATTGGCGTGGCCGCCGTCCAGCAGGGTGGCGACGCAGGTGGTGCGGAGCATGCTGTGATAGCTGCGATCCTTTGAAACGATGGCCTCGGTAGCCGTGTCGTTGGGGTTCTTCGACAGCGCGACCATCGCATGGCCCAAGTCGTCAGCGCGCGCCGCGCCGGCCTTAGCAAAGAAGGACCGTGTGGTCTCCGATAGTTTCATCGGAAATTCATGATCGCGTACCTTCGTCAGCGCATCTGCAAGCTCGTAGATCGCGTTGTCGCGAATCGGAATCGAGCTATGGCCTCCGGCATTGACAGTCTCGAGCCCATAATTCTGCACCGCCTTCTCACCGACCTGGATCGACTCTACCACTAGCTTGCCGTGGCCATCAGTGCGCCCCCCACCGGCCTCGTTTAGCGCGAACGCAGCAGAGATGAGCACAGGCCGATTCTTGGCCAGCCACTCCGCTCCGTTGAAGGCATAGGTCGTCTCCTCACCGCATGTCAGCACCAATTTGATCGTGCGCTTGGGGTGGTAGCCGCTCTGCTTGAAACGCATCAGCGCATCCACCCAGGTCGCGTCCATGCCCTTCATGTCGGCTGTTCCACGTCCATAGAAATATCCGTTCTCCTCGATCAACGTGAACGGATCGCGAGTCCAATCCGCGCGCTTAGCCTCGACCACGTCGAGATGGCCCAGCAGCAACATCGGCTTGGCGGTTTTGGATGTGCCCTGCAGAACGGCAACGAGGCCACCCTCTTTGGGATGTTCAGGGATGGAGAACAGTGTGACATCCTTGTCGGCATATCCGGCAGCCTTCAGATGGGCAGCAATCTGCTCGGCCGCAAGGGTACAGCTACCCGCCGACAGCGTTGTGTTAGTCTCGACTAACTCCTTATACAGCGCGAGGAACGCGACCTGATCGGGTCGAAGGGGCGTCATCGGCGCCTCCTGCGCGATCGCCGTCGTTTGCATCGCGATCGCCAGACCGATCGCGCCGAAAGTTCGCTTGCGCATCATGATCCCCTGCTGTTCTGAGAGAAGATTGCAGACAGATTTGATGTTTTGCAAGCGGGGCCAATTTGCCAAGCACCGCCGGTGTTTGTCAGCAATGAAACCTCAACAAAAAATTCGCGCCCGTGAGGGCCCAGAATTGCTACATGGATGTGGCAACGGACGCAGTGCGTCCGGGAGGCGAACCGGAGTCGCGCCCTCTGGGTCGCCATCGCCGGGCGAGTGCAGGAGCACGAACGGCCCGGCATGACGGAGAATATACGGTGGCCTATTTGTTGCGAGAGTCGTCGGTGGATCGAGCGGGAGGACGACGAGGCGGCCGTCCGTGGGGAAGGCCTTCAGTTCGATGCTGAGGCCGGGGCCTTCCTTGTGCGGGAAGGCGGCGCCGATCTTGGTCCAGCGTTTGTTGGTCTTGCCGTTGAGGGATCGCGTTCCATCATGGATATCCTGTTATATGTCATCGCGGCCGCGCTGATAGGGGTGGGCCTGGTCGGTGCGATTGTGCCGGCGTTGCCGAGCATTCCGTTGATTTTCGGAGGCATCTGGTTGATCGCTGGCGTAGATCGTTACCACCACCTCGGCCTATGGTGGCTGCTCGGCATCGCAGTTGTCGGTGCAATTGGACTGACGTTGGACTTGCTCGCCGGCGCATTGGGCGCAAAGCGGGTGGGAGCCAGCAAGCAGGCAGTGTGGGGTGCCCTTGTGGGCACGGTGATCGGGCTGTTTTTGGGGCTGCCCGGCTTGTTGCTCGGGCCTTTTGTCGGCGCGCTGCTGGGCGAACTGGCCGCCGGCAACAGCGTTCTGCGCTCGACGCACGTGGGTGTGAGCGCCTGGTTGGGGTTGATCTTCGGTACGATCATCAAGCTGGTCTCGTCCTTGATGATGGTGGCGCTGTTCGGCACCGGTTGGTGGTGGAACCGCAGCCCTTAACTCTTAAGCCTCACGTCTTGAGTGGGGGACGATTGTGATCCGGCGATCGAAGAAAGATGTGACGGGGGAGGGGGCGACGGCGTATCTGTCGCCGTTGACCATGCGATTGGTGGTCACGTGGTTGCAGGCGTCGACGCTCAAGTCGGGGCCGCTGTTTGCGCGCGTTATCGGGCACGATGGAATCGGTGATCCGTTGACGGCGCAAATCGTCACGGCGGTGTTGCGCAATGTCGGGCAGTGGATTGGCTTGCCAGCGGAGGAGTGGTCGCGGATCTTGGGGGCACTCGGTGCGAGGGGGCGCGTCGCAAGATTTGTTGGCGCCCTATATTGATATGGCGTCCGTGATGCAGGCCGGGCGGTGGAAGGACACACGCATGCAGATGCGGTATGGGGAGAAGGTGCTCGCGAGTCGCGGCGGCATGGCGCGGGCGGCGAAGGCGCAAGGGGAGGGGGATAAAAAAGAGGAACCGTAGTGCGGACAATGATCGTCGCCAATGCTCGTAGATGGGCCGCGCTGTGCACTCGCCGTGCGGGTTCCGGTAATTGACGCGGCCCCCAGGCAGATCCGAGTGGATCGCGGTGATCAGAACGCCCGGGATGACCGTTCCAGAAAAGATCGTGTACGGAGAGCCCAATAGAGGTGTGCTGGCCCCAGTCGCGCCGACCTTTTTTCGCAGGCTCGAAACCCAAAACGGCGGCCGAGGTACTTACCAACAGAACGCAACGCGCGAGCGCCTTTATCTGCAAAACGTGAGCGCGCTGCAACGCTCCCCGGTCCCTTCGGTCGGGGATGGGCATCTGCGGTCTTACAGGGGAGTTCGAGCTCATGAACAGTCCATTACGCTGGTTTCGGCAGCGGCGCCACGCCACGCTCACCACGTTACTTGCCCTGCTGGCCGGCTGCGGCGGCTATGGATCCGGCGGTATGGCAAATACAACCACAAACATGACGATCTCGGGTGCGGTGCTGCCCACGCTCACCACGATGACGACCATCGGGTCGACACTCGATCCCACCGACCACGGCGGGAACCCCTACGGATTAACCGTGGCCACAGCCACCGCAGGGCTCATCACGATGGGTGATTTGATCGTTTGCAATTTCAATGACGGTAGTACCAACACCGAGGGCTTAGGCACCACGGTGATCGGGCTGCACGCCACGGCCGGTGCACTGCCCTATCGAATCGCCCAGTCCGCGCAGCTGCTGGGCTGCTCCTCACTCACGAGCCTCCCGGACGGGAGCATTGTCGCGACTGCCAGCCAGGCGAATGCCACGGTGCTCATCGCACCGAGCGGCGCCGTGACGACGCCGTTTTCAGCCGATGTATTCGCCGAGCCCTGGAGCGCAATTTACGCGACCCACGCGGGCAACCAGTTCGTCTATGTGTCGAACGTCACGCCCGGAGCGATCGACCGCATTGCGCTCAGCAACGATGCACAGACCTCATTTACCGAGATCGCCTCCGGGTTCAGCAGTAACCAGGGCGCACCCGGATCGATCTCGGCGCCGGCGGGCCTAACTTACGACGCCGCGATAGACACCCTCTACGTCGTAGACACCAACGCCAATCGCGTCGTCGCACTATCGAACGTCTCAACGATCGG
>Ga0066789_10000410_pt1 | contig 16757 bp, 12 predicted proteins | sample OrgsoiDNA2013049_FD_70960 | JGI IMG/M metagenome (GOLD analysis project Ga0066789, IMG submission 70960) | Permafrost soil microbial communities from the Arctic, to analyse light accelerated degradation of dissolved organic matter (DOM) -... | ecosystem: Environmental > Terrestrial > Soil >...
CCGTCGAGCTGGGCGCCCTGCACTCCACCGGCCTGCTCGTCTTCCCCACCCTGGACGCTGCCGCGGCTGCGGTGCCGGCCTTCGTCGCCGCCGGCGCACGGGCGGTCGAGCTGATGGACGCCGCGACCATCCGTCTGCCCGAGGACAACCCGCTCGCGCCGTTATCGTGGGGCCGGCTGCCTGCCGAGGCAGCCGGGCTGCTCGTGGAGTTCCGGGCCTCCGGCCCCGCCGAGCTCGCAGTGATGCAGGCCGGCGCCGCCGCAGTGGTGGGTGAGCTGGTGCTGTGGGAGCCGGCGGAGTTCACCAGCGACGACGCCACCGCGAGCTTCTTCTGGTACGTCCGGGCCAACCTCATGGCGGGCCTGACCAAGAACCGGCCCCCCGGCACGGCACTCATCTCCGAGGACGTCTGCGTGCCCCCCGACCGCATCGCCGACGCGTGCCGCGACATCCTCGCGTTACTGGTGAAGCACTCCTATCCGCCAGGTGTCGCCGGGCACGCCTCGGTCGGCAACCTGCACTTCATCCTGGCCCTGGACGCCAAGTCCGGGCAGGACCGGCGCCGGTACTCAGAGTTCATGGCCGAGCTGGTCGAGCTGATCGTGCACACCTACGACGGATCGCTGAAGGCCGAGCCTGGCACCGGCCGCAACATGTCGCCCTTCCTGGAGATCGAGTGGGGCTCACGGGCGACACAGATGATGTGGCAGATCAAGAAGCTCGCCGACCCGCAGACGGCCCTGGCGCCGGGGGTCATGCTCAACCGGAGCCCGGGTGCCAACCTGGAGAACCTGAAGACGATGCCCCGGATCGAGGCCCTGGCCGACCCGTGCATCGAGTGCGGGTTCTGCGAGCAGGTGTGTCCCAGCCGCGATCTCACCACCACGCCGCGCCAGCGCATCGCCCTGCGCCGGAAGATGTTCCGCCAGCCCGAGGGGTCTGCACTGCAGCGGGTACTGGTCAGCCAGTATGAGTACGAGGCGATCCAGACCTGTGCCGGCGATGGGACCTGTGCCACGACCTGCCCGGTCGACATCGACACCGGCGCTCTGATGAGGCAGTTCCGGGCCGACTCCCACGGGCCGACGTCGCAGACCGTGGCGCTGCAGCTGGCCAGGCACTGGTCTGGCGCCGAGCGGCTGGCGCGGTTCGCGGTGGCCACCGGGTCGAGAGCCGGGGACACGGTGATGGGCAGGTTGACGACGCTGATGCGGGCTGTGATCAGCGAGGACGTGATGCCCGCCTGGACGAGCGCCATGCCCGGCGCTGCCCCGTCGAAACTTCCCCGGACTGCGATGGAGAATGCGGCCGCGGTGTACTTCCCGGCCTGCATCAACCGCATCTTCGGCAACAGCCGCAGCTCTACCCGCACCATGTCGCTGCCCCAGGCCCTGGTGACGGTATCGGCACGGGCAGAGCTGCCGCTGTGGATACCCGATGACGTCGCCGGCACCTGCTGCGCCACGGTGTGGCACTCCAAGGGGTACGCCGAGGGCAACCGGCTCATGGCCGAGCGCACCGCTGACCGGTTCTGGGCTTGGAGCGACGGAGGCCGGCTGCCGATCATCATCGACGCCACCTCGTGCACCCTGGGTGCCGGCCGCGAGCTCCTGCCCTATCTCGACGCCACCCGCCGCGCCCACCACGAGTCGCTCACCATCCTTGACTCCCTGATCTGGGCGGCTGCACAGCTTCTGCCCCAGCTGCGGGTGAGGCAGAGGATGCCCTCGGCGAGCGTGCACGCAAGCTGCTCGATGCAGCACCTGGGCGTCTCCGGCGACCTCATCGCCCTCGCCAACGCCGTCGCCGAGCTGGTCCACGTGCCGGCGTCGATGACCTGCTGCGCCTATGCCGGCGACCGCGGCATGCTGCACCCGGAGCTGACCGCGTCGGCAACGGCACGAGAGGCCGAGCAGGTGGCCGCGGCCGGGTGCTCGGCCCACCTCTCGGCCAACCGGACCTGCGAGGTGGGCATGGAGCAAGCCACGGGATCGGTGTACGAGTCAGTCATCTTTGCCTTGGAAGAGGCCACTCGGCCCTGACCACTGGGGTTAGCGAGCCAGTCAGTGACGCAGGTCAGCGACACAGGTCAGCGACACAGGTCAGCGACGCAGGACGCGGCGCGCGAGCTTGTTGCCAGAGAGCTGAGCGAGCTGGACGATCACGACGATGACCGCGATGATAATGCCCATGGCCGCGTAGTTGTAGCGCTGGTACCCGTACTGCAATGCGAAGTCGCCCAGACCGCCGCCGGCGACCGCCCCGGCCATCGCCGACATGTCGGTGATCGCGACGAAGAGGAACGTGAACCCCAGGATGAGCGGGGCGAGGGCTTCCCGTACGACCACCGTCCAGATGATCCGCAGCGGGCCCGCTCCCATGGCGCGGGCGGCCTCGATCACGCCGGGGTCCAGGGCGATGAGGTTCTGCTCGACGATCCGCGACGTGGCAAACGTCGCCATGAGTGCCATCGGGAAGATGACCGCCCGCGTCCCATAGCTGGCTCCCGTCACCGCGAACGTCAGCGGCAGGACGGTGGTGATGAAGATGATGAAGGGGATCGGCCGGACGATGTTCACCACCAGGTTGAGCACCATGAAGACGGCCCGGTTCGCCAGCAGGTTACCCGGCCTGGACGCATACAGAAGAGTGCCGAGCACCAGCCCAGCGATTCCGCCGATGACCAGGGTGGCGAGCACCATCTCCAGTGTCTGCCCGATGGCCACGAGAAGCAGGGGCCACAGGTTCTGGCCGCCATCGTTCATCGGGCTACCTCCTGCAACGCTGCCTCTTGGTGGCCCGGTTCGCGCTCGTACTCCACAACGTCAGTCTGCTCGCGCAGCGACGCGAGGAGAGCGTCGATGTCGGTGTTCGCCCCGACGAGCTCGAGGGTGAGCGAGCCGATCGGCCGGGCGCCGATGTCGGTGATCCCGCCGTAGACGATCGAGCCGTCCACGCCGTGGGCGCGCAGCCGTTCGGTCAGCAGGGTGCCGGAGCCGCCGGTATCGCGCACAGCCACAGTGACGATCCGGCCGGGATGTCGCAGCCGCAGCCGCTCGATGACATCCGGCGAGGGCCGGTCATGCAGGGCGGTGGAGATGAACCTGCGCGTCACGGTCTGCTGCGGCGAGGCGAAGATGTCGTAGACGTCGCCTTGCTCGACCACCCTGCCTTCGTCCATCACTGCGACGCGGTTGCACAGGTAGCTGACCACCGACATCTCGTGGCTGATGACGACGATCGTGACGCCGAGCTCGGTGTTGACCCGGCGGAGCAGGTCCAGCACGTCCCGCGTGGTCTCGGGATCGAGGGCGCTGGTGGCCTCGTCGGCAAGAAGGAGCGCAGGGGAGGTCGCGAGAGCGCGGGCGATACCGACTCGTTGTTTCTGACCGCCCGAGAGCTGGTCGGGGTACTGGCGCGCCTTGTCGGAGAGCCCCACGAACTCGAGCAGCTCGGCAACCCGCGCCTCCCGTCGCTCCTTCGACCAGCGCGCCACCCGCAGCGGGTAGGCGACGTTGCCCGCGACGGTGCGCGAGCTGAGCAGGTTGAACTGCTGGAAGATGAAGCCGATGCGGGCCCTCGCGGGCCGAAGCTCACGTTCGGTGCGACCGGTGACCGGGACGTCGTCAACCACGATCGTGCCGCTGGTGGCGGTCTCGAGCGCGTTGATGAGCCGCACGAGCGTGCTCTTGCCGGCGCCCGAGTACCCGATGATGCCGAAGACGTCACCACGCTGGATCTCGAGGCTAACGTTGTCGACGGCGCGCACCGGGGCAGCGCCGGCGGTGAACTCCTTGGACACGTTGCGCAGGGAAACCATTGCGGTCACGTCGAATCCATCCTTTGTGAGTGCAGCCCGGGTGTGACCGGCCGGCTCTGGAAGCCGGTCACACCCGATGGGGGCCGGGTCAGACCTTGGCGGCTTTGATGTCTTTCTCGAGCCCGGCAAGGATTGTCTGCAGCTCGGCCGGCGTCTGGTTCTGCGCGACCGCCGTGCCCTTGGACTCGGCAAGCAGCTCATCGATGACCGCAGACTCGTGGTAGATCTTGACGAGCTGGGCGTAGATCGGGTTGTCCTTGTCCTTGGCCGGGACGACCCAGACGTTGATGTAGGGCGCAGCCGCCTTGACATCCTTCAGATCCGAGTAGATCGCGGTGGCCGGGTCGATCTTGGCGTCGAAGGCGTAGTTGTTGTTGATGATGGCGGCATCGAGGCTCTTGAGCTGCACCGTCGTCTGGTTCGCGTCCACGGGAACGACCTTCACGCGCGAGGTGCCCGCAACGATCTCGGCCGGCGTCGACAGCGCGTTCCCGCCGTTCTTCAAGGTGAGCAGCTTGGCCGACTGCAGCTCGAGCAGCGCCCGGCCCTGGTTGGTCGGGTCGTTCGGGATCGCGATCTCCCCGCCGTTCGGGATATCGGCAGGCGACTTGTAGCCCTTGGCCGAGTACAGGCCGAGCTGGTAGATGGCGGTCGCGCCGATGGGTACGAGGTCGGCCTTCGCCGCAACGTTGTAGTTGGCGAGGAAGAGCAGGTGCTGGAACTGGTTGAGCTGCAGGCCGCCCTGGGTGACGATCGGGTTGGGCTGCTGGTAGTCGGTGAAGTTCTTCAGCTGGACGTTGATGCCTGCCTTCTTGGACAACCCGACGAACGTCGTCCAGTACGCCTGGCTCGTGTCGGTGACGCCGACCGAGACGGTGACCGGGCTGTTGGGGTTGGCGGTTGCCGTGGCGCCGGCGGCGACCGGCCCGCCAGACGAGCAGGCCGCGAGGCTCGCGGTGAGGGCGATAGCCGTGGTCAGGACGGTAAGTCTGCGCTTCATGAGAGTGTCTTTCTTCTGAAAGTTGTCAGCGTGGTGTCGTGCGAGTTGTGGTGGGGCTTGTTGCGAGGTGGGCATATTCGTCCGCGCCGTGACGGACTGGAGGTTCTTCGGACGGGCCCGTCATCGCGGGGCCGCCCCTGGGCACAGGCTCACGGCAGCGCTCAGGCAGGAACAGTCAGGCAGGTGGTCCCGCCGGGGACCGGTAGGGCAGAGCCGGTGACGGCTCTACCGCATGCAGGGGCAACAACACATGAGCCCGCAGTTCACGCCTGGCGTGGCCCACATCAACGGGATGTGGTGCTCGGTGGCGTTGCGGCGATTCACGTGGTGCTCCAATTCCGGTGGGCTTTGACGAGTGGGAAAGTTACCACCGATCGAGAACGCTCATGAGGCCGCATCCACCCAGCGAGACATAACGAGGCGTTATTTGACAGATAACGACCAATTATTAAATATTTGTCCGCATACCGGTGTCTGTCGCATCAGCTCCGGCGAGGAACCCCGTGTCCACGCAGAGGAGACAGCACCATGACCGGTCAGCCGACCGCCCGTCAGGCTACGCCGATGAGTGCCTCCGCATGCAGTCTGAGCGACCGCACTGACATGCGCTGTTCGATGTACCCGCCCGCCCCCTGCTGAAGGACTTCGCAGCACCTCTGCGGCGGCCCTCGCCGCCTTGCCGCCGGATACACCCGTCGGCCAGCCCAGCTTCTCTCCCCCTGCCTGCGTCACCACGCCCTCGCCTGCTCGCCAGCTCGAGCCAGCCGTGACGGCAGTCAGTCCACGAGCCCAGGGAACCAGATGACCCTCACGTCTTTTGCCAACCCGACCACCGCCGGCGCGCGATCCGCGCAGCCCGTCACGTTGCTCGGCGTCAGCCGCACGTTCACCACCCCCACGGGTCGACGCCCGGTGCTTGCAGGCGTGGACCTGGAGCTGACCGCAGGCGAGATCGTCGCCCTCATCGGACCGTCAGGCTGCGGCAAGTCCACCCTGTTGCGCCTCGCGAGCGGGCTGGACAAACCGGATTCAGGGAAGATCCTGATCGACGGCCTCACCACCCGTGGCATCGACCACCGCTGCGCGGTCGCCTTCCAGGAGCCCCGTCTCCTGCCCTGGCGGACCCTGTCGCAGAACGTCGCCCTCGGTCTGCCCCGAGGCACGCCGAAGGAGGTCGGGACACGCCGGGTCGCCGAGCTGCTGGCCCTCGTCGGCCTCGACGTGTCCGCCTGGTGCAGACCACGACAGGTCTCCGGCGGTATGGCGCAACGCGTCTCGCTCGCCCGCGCCCTGGCCCGAAGCCCCGGGTGCTCCTGCTCGACGAGCCGTTCGGCGCCCTCGACGGCCTCACCCGCCTCAAGATGCAGGACCTGCTGCTGAAGATCCATGCCGCCGAGCCGACGACCATCCTGCTGGTCACCCACGACGTCGAGGAAGCCCTCTACCTCGCCGACCGCGTCGTGCTCCTCGGGACGCCCGATCGACAGGAACCGAGATCGATCCGGAAGGTGATCACCGTCCCGGGCCAGCGACCCCGCGACCGGGCCTCCGCCGAGCTGGCCGGGCTGCGCGCCGTGCTGCTCGAGGGCCTCGGCGTCGCGAGCCACCACGCCATCGACGACCACCAGGCCGACCGGCCGAATGGCAAGACCCTGACCACGGAGAGCCACCGATGATCGCACGCAAGTCACTGTCCGCAACCGCCACTGCGCTGGCTGCCGCCCTGATGCTCAGCGGCTGCGCCGCAGGCGAGGGTGCTGCGGCCCAGCCGGCCTCAGGCGGGCAGGGGACGTCGGAGACCTGGAGCGCAAAGGTGCTGAACATCGACTACGCGACCTACAACCCGCTCAGCCTTGTCATCAAGGACCAGGGCTGGCTCGAAGCCAAGCTGGGCAAGGGCGTCACGGTCAACTGGGTCAAGTCCGCCGGATCCAACAAGGCGAACGAGGCCCTTCGGGCAGGCGCGATCGACGTCGGCTCGACCGCAGGCTCGGCCGCCCTGCTCGCGCGGGCCAACGGGTCACCGATCACGGCGATCGACGTCTTCTCCCAGCCCGAGTGGGCCGCGATCCTGGTGTCGAAGAACTCCGCCATCACCAGCGTCTCCCAGCTCGCCGGCAAGTCGGTCGCGGCGACGAAGGGCACCGACCCATACTTCTTCCTGCTGCAGGCGCTCCAGGGGGCAGGCGTCCCGCTGTCCAAGGTCGAGGTGCAGAACCTTCAGCACTCGGACGGCAAGGCCGCGCTCGAGAGCGGCTCGGTGGACGCCTGGGTCGGTCTCGACCCGCTGATGGCCGCGAGCGAGTCGACCGCAGGGTCGAGACTGCTCTACCGCAACGTCAGCTTCAATACCTACGGGCTCCTCGACGCGACCGATACGTTCCTGGCGAAGAGCCCGGACCTCGCCCAGGTCGTGGTCAACTCCTACGAGAAGGCACGCGCGTGGGTGCTGAAGAACCCGGAGAAGACCGTCGCCATCCTTGCCAAGGAGGCAGGCATCGACCCCGCCGTGGCCAGGAAGGTCATCCTCGAGCGCACCAACCTCAAGATCGACCCGACACCGGGCGAGGCACAGCGCAAGGTGCTCAAGGTTGTCGGGCCCTTCTTCGTCGCGTCGGGCGATGTCCCGAAGCAGTCAGAGGTCGATGACGCTCTCAAGAGTCTCCTCGAGGCGAAGTACGCCAAAGCAGCCGACCCACGATGAGCGACGTGATCGTCGAATCGCCGGTGAGCCGGCCGACCGCGGGGAAGGTCGCGCAGGCCGGGGACGCGCCCGACCCGCGCGGCCCTGCCGCCGATCCCCTCATCCAGGGGTCTGACGCCGACACCGCAGCCCCGGCTGACCCCGACCGCAGGAGCAGCTGGACCGCGACCCCGGCAGCTCGCGTCATCGGCGGCGCTCTGGTGCGGTTCGCACTGGTCGCCATCTGGTACGAGGTCACCGCCGCCGGGCTCTTGCCCTCCTACCGGCTGCCCAGCCCGGCAGCGGTGTGGACCGCAGGGGTGGACCTCGCCGGGCGCGGCCTGCTCGGCCAGTACATCGCCATCTCGACACAACGGGTGCTGATCGGCTTCGCCATCGGCGCCGGCCTCGGGCTGCTGGCGGGCGCCGTCGTCGGCCTGTCCAGGCTGGCCGACCTGCTCGTCGCGCCAACCCTCGGCGCGATCCGGGCTGTCCCCTCCCTGGCCTGGGTTCCGCTGCTCATCATCTGGCTGAAGATCGGTGAGGAGTCGAAGATCACGCTCATCGTCATCGGCGCGTTCTTCCCGGTCTACACGACCGTCGCCGGCGCGTTGCGCCACGTCGACCCGCACCTGGTCGAGCTCGGTCGGGCCTACGGCCTGCGCGGTGCCCGCCTCCTCGCCCTGGTGCACCTCCCGTCGGTGCTGCCCTCCGTGATCTCCGGCCTGCGCCTGGCGCTGGCCCAGGCGTGGTTGTTCCTGGTCGCGGCCGAGCTGATCGCCTCCTCGATGGGTCTCGGGTTCCTGCTCATGGACTCCGGGAACAACGGCCGGGTGGACCGGATCCTGCTCGCGATCGTCCTCCTGGCCCTGCTCGGCAAGCTGACCGACTCGCTCATCGGACTGGGCGAGAAACACCTGCTCGCCAGGTGGTCATGACCTCCGTTGAGGCGCTGCCCGCGCGCGAGCGCACCTACCCGGTCCCTGCCGCCTTCGCGGCGTCGGCGAATGTCGGCCCACAGGTCTACGCCGAAGCCGCGGCCGACCCGGTGGCCTTCTGGGAGCGCGCGGCCGAGCGGCTCGACTGGGAGCAGCACTGGCACACCGCCCACACCTGGGCGCCGGCGGCCGTACAAGCCGGGACGGCAGGCGAGCTGAGCGTGCCGGTAGCCGAATGGTTTGTCGGCGGGCGGCTGAACGTGGCGGTCAACAGTGTCGCGCAGGTCGCGGCAACAAGGTCGCGCTGTACTTCGAGGGCGAGCCGGGCGACCGCCGCACCATCACCTACACCGATCTGCAGCACGAGGTCTCACGCGCGGCGAACGCTCTTCTCTCGCTCGGCATCACCAAGGGGGACCGGGTGGTCGTGTACCTTCCGGTGCTGCCCGAGACGATCATCATCACCCTGGCTATCGCGCGCATCGGCGCGATCCACTCGCTCGTCTTCGGCGGGTTCTCGGCCGAGGCCGTTCGGTTCCGGCTCCAGGACACCGGAGCAAAGCTGCTGGTGACCAGCGACGGGCAGTTCCGCCGGGGCAAGGCCATCGCCACCAAGGGGGCCGCCGACTCCGCCGTCGCGGGGTTGCCCGGCGCGGGACCCAACGGCCTGGGCAGCGCCGTCGAGCATGTGCTCGTCGTCCGCCGGACGGGCGAGCAGACCCCTGACATCCCCTGGACGCCCGGGCGCGACGTGTGGTGGCACGACGTCGTCGACAGCGCCAGCGACGAACATGCCCCCGAGGCGTTCGACTCCGAGATGCCGCTGTTCATCATCTACACGTCAGGCACCACCGGCCGGCCGAAGGGCCTGGTGCACACGTGCGGCGGGTATCTGACACAGGCCTCGTACACCCACTGGGCGCACTTCGACTCGCGGGCGGACGACGTGCACTGGTGCACGGCGGACCTCGCGTGGGTGACCGCGCACACCTACGAGATCTACGGGCCGCTGTCCAACGGCCTCACCCAGGTCATCTACGAGGGCACGCCGAACACCCCGACCCCTGCGCGGCACTTCGAGATCATCCAGCGCTACGGGGTCACGACCTACTACACCGCCCCGACCCTCATCCGGACACTGATGACCGCGTTCCCGGACGGGGCGCCACCCCAGTACGACCTGAGCTCGATCCGGGTGCTCGGCACGGTCGGCGAGTCGATCAACCCCGAGGCGTGGGCCTGGTTCCACCGCCATGTCGGCGCCGGTAGCGCACCCGTCGTCGACACCTGGTGGCAGTCCGAGACCGGAGCAACCGTCGTCGCGCCGCTGCCGGGCGTGAGCACCCTCAAGCCTGGCTCAGCCAGCAAGTCCTCCCCTGGCACCTCGGTGCGGATCGTTGACGAGTCAGGCTACGACGTCGGGCCTGGCGAGCACGGGATGCTGGTGATCGACCAGCCGTGGCCGGCCATGGCCCGGACCATCTGGGGGAACCCCGAGCGGTACCGCGACGCCTACTGGGCCCGCTTCGCAGACCGCGGGTACTTCTTCGCCGGCGACGGGGCGCGCTACGACCCCGACGGGGACATCTGGCTGCTCGGCCGGGTGGACGAAGTCATCAACGTGTCCGGGCACCGCCTGTCGACCATTGAGATCGAGTCCGCGCTCGTGACACACCCGGCGGTCGGCGAGGCCGGCGTGACAGCCATCCCGGACCTCATCAGAGGGCATGCCATCGCGGCCTTCATCGTTCCGGTGATCCCGCCGGGACGCACCGACGAGGTCACGAGCTGGAGCGACGCCGACCGCGCGACCTGGCGCGCGGAGGCCGAGAGGCTGCGCGACGGCCTGCGCGCGCACGTCGCGGCCCACATCGGCCCGATCGCCAAGCCGACCCTGGTCGTCGTCGTCCCTGAGGTCCCCAAGACACGGTCGGGCAAGATCCTGCGCCGACTGCTGGCCGACCTGGTGCTCAGGGCGCCGCTCGGTGACACGACCTCACTGCAGAACCCCTGGGCCGTCGACCAGATCGAAGCCATCCTGCACAAGAAGGAGCACCGCCCGTGACCATCAGCACCGACCACCAGTGGGGGTTCCGCACCCGGGCGCTGCATGCCGGCGGCATCCCCGACGCCGCCACCGGGGCCCGCGCGGTCCCGATCTACCAGAGCACCTCGTTTGTGTTCACCGACACCGCCGATGCCGCGAACCTGTTCGCCCTTCAGAAATATGGGAACGTCTACTCCCGTATCGGCAACCCCACCGTGGCTGCCCTCGAGGAGCGCCTCGCCTCGTTGGAGGGCGGGATCGGCGCCGTCGCGACCGCTTCGGGCATGTCGGCCGAGTTCATCACGTTCGCCGCCCTGGTCGGAGCCGGCGACCACATCGTCTCCGCGGCATCCCTGTATGGCGGGACGGTGACCCAGCTCGACGTGACGCTGCGCCGGTTCGGGGTCGAGACGACCTTCGTGCCCGGGACCGACCCCGCCGACTACGCCGCAGCCATCCGGCCGGAGACCAAGGTCGTGTACGCCGAGATGATCGCGAACCCCTCGGGCGAGATCGCCGACGTCGCCGGCCTCGCCGAGGTCGCGCACGCGGCGGGGATCCCCCTTGTGATCGACGCGACACTCGCGACCCCCTACCTGGTCCGGCCGATCGAGCATGGCGCCGACATCGTCATCCACTCCGTGACCAAGTTCCTGGGCGGGCACGGCACCACCCTCGGCGGGATCGTCATCGAGGGTGGCCGGTTCAACTGGGGCAACGGGAAGTTCCCGCAGATGACCGAGCCGGTTCCGTCCTACGGCGGCGTGCGCTGGTGGGAGAACTTCGGGGAGTACGGCTTCCTGACTAAGCTGCGCAGCGAACAGCTGCGAGACATCGGGCCGGCGCTGTCCCCGATGGCCGCGTTCCAGCTCCTGCAGGGCGTGGAGACCCTCCCCCAGCGCCTGGACGCCCAGCTGGCGAACACCAGGGCTGTCGCCGAGTGGCTGGACGCTGACCCGCGTGTGTCGTACGTGAACTGGGCCGGGCTTCCCGGGCACCCGCACCACAGGCGAGCCGAGCGCTACCTGCCGATGGGTCCCGGTGCGGTCTTCGCTTTCGGAGTTGCCGGCGGACGCGACGTCGGCCGCGTGTTCATCGGGTCACTCCAGCTGGCCAGCCACCTGGCCAACGTCGGAGACGCCAAGACCCTGGTCATCCATCCGGGCTCGACCACCCACCAACAGCTCTCGGTCGACCAGCTCGCCGCTGCGGGCATACCCGAGGACCTCGTGCGGATAAGCATGGGACTCGAAAACGTCGAGGACATCCTGTGGGATCTCGACCAGGCACTCACGGCTGCAGGCACGGCAGCGCGCAGGATGAGGAAGCAGGTGGCGGTGTGAGCGGTCCCACCCCTGGAGGGCTCTCCTGCGAGCTTCCGGCCTCACCCAACACCGTTGCTTCACCCGGTACGAAGGCACTCACGGCCCGCCTGTGGAAGGGACCCGGTGCGACCGCGCGACTGGAGCTGCTTCGCCGGACCCGGTCCATCGCCATCGTCGGCGCCTCGAACAACCCGGCCCGGGCCAGCTTCTTCGTCGCCACCTATCTGCTGGCTTCCTCGCCTTACGACGTGTACTTCGTGAACCCCCGCGCCGACGAGATCCTGGGGCATCGCGTCTACCCGACGCTCGCGTCGCTGCCGGTGGTGCCCGACCTGGTCGACGTGTTCCGCCGCCACGATGACCTGCCGAGCGTGCTCGACGAGACGCTCGCCGTCGGGGCGCCGGGGCTATGGCTCCAGCTCGGCTCATGGCACGAGGACGTCGCCCGAGCCGGCGAGGAGGCCGGCCTCACCGTCGTGATGGACCGCTGCGTCAAGATCGAACACGCACGCTTTCACGGTGGTCTTCACCTGGCGGGTTTCGATATCGGGGTCATCAGCTCGCGCCGCGCCTTGTAGGAAGGCCACCGACAGGTCCGACAGTGAGCCCGGGTAACGACTCGATCTGTGCAGGCACGTGGCACGCTGACCCATCTTTGCGCCCAAAGTCACGCGTCAGAAGGTTCTGGTGCGATGGCGACGCCTCACACACCGGGTACCGTCACCTCTTTCGCTCAGCGGGCCCAAGGCCCAAGACTGGGACAGTTCAACGACACCGCTGTGGTTCAACCACTTTCGATACTGTCTGGCCAACCTGATGGAAGGACCGGAATGAAAGCCCTCCTGCTGGAGAACGTCCACCCCGACGCCGTGGCATCCATGCAAGCGGCGGGGATCACGGTCAGCACCCGCTCCGGCTCGCTCGAGGAGCGGGAGCTCAGTGAGGCGTTGGCCGGCGTTCAGCTGCTCGGCATCCGCTCGGGGACCCGGGTGAATGCCTCGGTCCTGGCCGGCGCCCCCGAGCTGATCGCGGTGGGGGCGTTCTGCATCGGCACCAACCAGATCGATCTCGTCGCCGCGGCCGAGCACGGCGTCGCGGTCTTCAACGCACCGTTCTCCAACACCCGGAGCGTGGTCGAGCTGGCCCTCGCCGAGATGATCTGTCTGACCCGAGGGGTGACGGCCAAGAGCCACGCCCTGCACAGCGGGGTCTGGGACAAGTCGGCCAAGGGTTCCCACGAGATGCGGGGTCGCACCCTGGGGATCATCGGCTACGGGAACATCGGCAGCCAGCTCTCGGTGCTGGCGGAGGCTCTGGGCATGCGGGTCGTGTTCTTCGACACCGCTGACCGACTCGCCCGGGGCAACGCCCGCAGCATGGGCAGTGCCGCCGAGCTTCTCGAAATCGCCGATGCCGTCACGCTGCACGTGGACGGCCGGGTCGGCAACGCCGGACTGTTCGGGTCGGCGCAGTTCGTGTCCATGCGACCCGGCTCGGTCTTCCTCAACCTCTCACGGGGGTTCGTCGTCGAGCAGGGGACGCTGGCGGAGCACATCCGCAGCGGCCACATCGCCGGCGCGGCCATCGACGTCTTCCCGAACGAGCCGAAGGCACAGGGAGACACGTTCGAGTCCGAGCTGACCGGCCTGCCCAACGTCATCCTCACCCCGCACGTGGGCGGGGCCACCGAGGAGGCCCAACAGCACATCGGCCAGTTCGTCGCGGAAAAGCTGTGCGACTATGTCGGCATGGGCAACGCAACGCTCAGCGTCAACCTGCCCCAGACCCGCCTGGACGCAAGAACTGACACACACCGGCTCGCGCATCTTCACGTGAACACTCCCGGAGTGCTCGCCAAGGTCAACAGCGTGCTCGCCGCGCACGACGTCAACGTCGAAGGCCAGGCTTTGGAGACCCGTGACCATCTGGGCTACCTGTTGACAGACGTGGGCACTGACTACGCCCCCGATGTTGTACAGGCCCTGGAACGTATGCCGGAGACCGTGCGGCTGCGGGTGCTGTCGTGACCCTGGAAGCAGACCTCGGCGACGCCATCGGCGAGCGACATGTGCTCGTCGACCCCTCGATGACGGCGTCCTACGAGACCGACTGGACCCGGCGCTTCGCCGGCCGCGCCCGCTGCGTTGTCCGACCAGCGGACGCCCTCGACGTCGGATCGGTGCTGCAGCTGTGCAGCAGGCACGGGGTCGCGGTGGTGACTCAGGGCGGCAACACGGGGCTCGTCGGTGGCGGGGTCCCGAGCAGTGGCGAGGTAGTCCTGAGTACGTCCCGGATGGGTGACATCGGGCCCGTGGATGAGGTGACACGCCAGGTCACCGTGGGCGCCGGAGTGACGCTCGCCGCCCTGCAGCAGGCAGTTCGGCCGCTGGGGCTGGACTTCGGTGTCGACTTCGCCGCACGGGACTCGGCCACGATCGGCGGGCTCGTCTCCACCAACGCAGGAGGCGCGCGCGTCCTGAGATACGGCGCGATGCGTCAACAGGTCGTTGGCCTGGAAGCGGTGCTTGCGGACGGCTCGCCCCTGTCCCGGCTGGACGCGCTGCCCAAGGAGAACACCGGCTACGACCTGGTCGGGTTGCTCACCGGGTCCGAGGGGACGCTCGCGGTGATCACGGCCGTCCGGCTCCGGCTGTGGCCGCTGCTTGCTCACCGAACGGTAGCCCTGCTCGCACTGGAGACCACGGGTGCGGCCCTCGATGCGCTCGCCGAGCTCAGGCTCAGGCTCGGCTCTCTGGAGGCCGCCGAGCTTTTCCTTGCCGAGGGACTGGCCCTGGTGATGGACCATACCGGCCTGCCGGCACCGATGGCCGGCGAGCATGCCGCCTACCTGTTGGTGGAGTGCGCTGACCGGGTCGACCCCCGCGAGGCGATGTTGGAAGCCCTCGAGGAGGTCAGCGCGCTCGTGCCGGGCCTGGTCGACATCGTCGTGGGTGAGGATGCTCGCAGCCGACGTGGACTGTGGCGGTACCGCGAGGCCCACACCGAGGCGATTAACGCCAACGGCGTGCCGGTCAAGCTCGACGTCGCGATCCCCCACGGCCAGCTCGAACGTGCCCTCCAGGAGCTGCCTGGCCTCGTGGCGCAGACAGCACCCGGCGCACGGACGATCATCTTCGGCCACCTGAACGAGGGCAACCTCCACGTCAACGTGCTCGGCGCCGGCGACCACCACGGTGTGAGCGAAGCGGTGCTGCGGTATGTCGCGTCACTGCACGGCAGCATCAGCGCCGAGCACGGGATCGGCCGCGCCAAGACGCAGTGGCTTGGCCTGTCCCGATCCGTCACGGAGATCGCGGCGATGAGTTCCATCAAGACTGCCCTGGACCCCGGCCGGATTCTCAACCCCGGAGTGATCTTCCCAGACTGACACCCCCGATAGCCAGGGAAGGACGACCATCATGCCCTGACGTGCCCGTTGGCTGAGTCCTGGATGGGACTCCTCGAGCTTGCACAGGTTTCAGGGGGAAAATGGGCAAGCCAGTGCCGCCTCTGTTCTCATCGGATCCTTGTGTAGAGCGGTCCTCAGCCGAGAAGCTCGCCGTCGTCGTGAAGGGCGGCTCGGTCGGCCGCGCTGAGACCAGAGAACCAGCCGTCCCCGTTGGTGACCGACCCCATCACATGGTTGGTCATTGCCGGGAACATAGCGGCGACCGCTTCGTCGACCGCTTCGCTGCGTGCAGCAAGCACCGGGAGCAGGTTCCGGCCAGCAGGCTCGGCGGCCGCCTTGGTGGTCTGTGTCCCGGCGGTCTCCGCGAGCCGATGGCCGATCCGCGAGGCGTACGCGGTCAGGAACGACTGCCGGAAGGACCTGGTACGTGAACGCCCCGAACCATCGGTCCGGGAGCCGGCGTGCATCATGGCCGTGGTGGCCTGGACGAGCAAAGAGGTGAACAACAGCTCGACAGCGTCCAGGTCGGCGGGAAATCCGATAGCAGTGCTAAAGCCGAGATCGCGACTCCAGACCGTACGACATCGATTCGCGTCCGCCACCACTCCGAGCAGCATCGCCTTCGGTTCCGCGTACGGATTGTCGATCCCGATCCTGGAGCCGGTCGTCTGCTCGGCGGAGCTCTGGTCGAGAGCCGCCAGCAGCGCGTGGTCGATGCTGTGTCGAGCCATAAGCGACTGGGCGCCGGCAGTGAACGTCTCAGCCTCGGCGGGGAAGGTGCTTGACTCGGCTTTTGCCAGCAGAGCCCGGATCCGGCTGAGCACCCGCTCCTCGACGCCGGCCCTTTGCGGCTGTGCTGTGGCGCCGGCCGGCCGCGCGGAGCCGGGGATCGGGATCAGCTTCTCCAGGTTCGGCAGACTGGCGATGAGGTCGAGAACTTCGAGTGCACACGAAACGACCCTGGCCCACTCCACGTCCTGCGCCTCTGCCCACGCCTGCAAGTGATTCTGGCCAGGTCGCCACCAGACCTGAGCGCCAAGATCAGACAGCTGGGACGTCCATCGCGGGTCGATGGTTGCCGGGCTGTACTGCTGCATCTGGGCAGCTATCGCGTCACCGGCCAGGCTGACATGCGGTTTGCTCAGCTGGTGCGCCACGAAGCGGAGCAGGTCCGCAGGCTGCCATCCTCGTTGCCAGGCCCCGGAGACGACCGACTGCAGATAGTCGGCAAGCAAGCGTTCGGTAGCACGGCGCGAGCCAGCCGATCTCGACTGGTCAGCCACCCATGCGGACTCCGCCGCAAAGGCCCCCCTGTCGCCGTCAGCCAGGGCGCGCAAAGCTGTTGCAACGTCGAGGGCGACCCGCTCCTCAACCGGCTGCGGTTCGCTCGCCGAGTACCTGGGCTTGGCGCGCTTGGATTGCGTCCCCTGGAGTGGTGTAACTCCTGGCCCGTGATCTTGGTGACAGGTGTCGGTCACCAAGATGAACGGGCCACCGCGTGAGGCTTTGTGAGTACCCACTACGGAACTCACAAG
>Ga0066789_10000412_pt1 | contig 16718 bp, 13 predicted proteins | sample OrgsoiDNA2013049_FD_70960 | JGI IMG/M metagenome (GOLD analysis project Ga0066789, IMG submission 70960) | Permafrost soil microbial communities from the Arctic, to analyse light accelerated degradation of dissolved organic matter (DOM) -... | ecosystem: Environmental > Terrestrial > Soil >...
CGTTGTTGCAGAACTCCATCCGCTGTCCGTTCACCAACGACGTAAGCGCCTCGACGTTGCCAGTGTCGGTGTCGAGCGCCAACAGGCCTCTGTGCGCGTCGCAGACCAGGATCCGGCCGTCGGGGAGCATCTCGGGGCCCAGCGGCCGGCCGCCGGTTTGACCGACCTGGTCGATGCGGCGGCTCTCAGGGTGCACCCGGAAGACCGATCCATCCTCCGTGCCGGTGTAGATCATGCCGTTGGGGTCTACGAGCACGCCTTCTGCGCCACCAGCGGGGACCGGGATCACCGTGAGTGGCATCATGGCGACACCTTAGTGGCTCCCGCCTGAGGTGATCCGATGTGCACATCTCATCGGCGGTGTTGGCTCTGAAGGGGGCGAGCACCTGCCCGCTGCATACAGTGCGCTTTGGAATCGCATTTGGGGATCCTCCTGTGGATCAGTCGGGCAGGTAGCCGGTCTCCGGGTCGATCTGGGCCAAGCTGCGGATCTGGTCGATCAGTTCAGCCCGATCAGGCATCCAGTCGAAGTTCATGCCGACAGTGAAGCCGTAGGACTCTGGGTGCGAGGTCCAGTCGAAATCGAAGGTCCGAGGTGAATCGGCTCGTCGCGTAATAACGAACGTCTCCCCGTCAACGACCAGCTCAACGGGATCGACCCCAGCCTTGCCAGCGGGCGCAAGGCCTGGTGTGGCGTCCTCGTCCAGGTCGTCGACTGGACGGCTCGAATCGTCGTCTCTATATGCGCTCCACATGCTCATCAGAGTGAACCCAGCAGGAACGCAGCACCAGCGGTTTAGGCCAGACCCGCGATGTTTCGCAAGCGGGTGGTTGAGCGTGCGGACGCAGCACACCACGATGTGCCGAGCCTTCTCAGAAGCGGATCGGGCTACGGGACGACCAAGGCGGCGGTGATCCGCCGTCCTGACCGGCGCCCTGCAGTCTTCTAGTCCTCAACGCCCGGGAAAGCTCGGTGCAGGATCTCGAGTGTGAAGCTGTTGCGCAGTCGCACGGCTGTGTTCGGGATGGCGAACATTCCCTTCTGCCGGACGGCCTGCGCCTTCGGGACCGTCTTGATCCACGCGACCGGGAGAACCCATTCGTCTTCGCCGCCGGCATGGACGTAGGTGCCGTTCAGGTCCGGGATCTGTGCGAACTGGGACTCGGCGAAGCGCTGCGGTTCTCCGGTGACCGTGCCGACGCCCACGTAGCCGAACTTGGGGATATACACCCAGATGCGGGCGCCCTGAGGAACCGAGCGAAGCGAGTCGCTGTACCAGTCCCCGCCGCCGCCAGAGACGAATCCGTGATTGCGGGCATCCTCCCAGGCGCGACCCTCAGGGTATTCTCCGCAGTTGACGTACCAGTCCTTGCCGTTCCACGGTTCCTTCTGGCGAGCAGCACTGCCTGCGTTGGGGCCTGCTTCCTGCTGCTGGTCACGCAGCCAGGTCCTTGCCACGTACTCACGATCCCCGTCGCTGAAGTAGCGGAAGAACACGGCGTTGATGGGGACTCGGTACACTCCGGCGAGATAGTTGACGATGCGCTCGGACTCGGGATCCAGATCGCCGGCAACCACGGTGAGGAAGTGACCCGTATTGAGTTCCTCAGGCACCGGCACACTGAACAACTCATCAAAGGCGACCTCAAGCGCCTTGTCCGGTGCGTACTTGGCGTAGATGCCGAGAACGTCTTCATGCGACAAGTTCTGGACCCAGGAGCCGTAGTCGAGGGTCTGGGCAACAACATCGCGAGGCGTCCGATCGCGCTTGAGCTCAAGAACGTGGATAGCGCCCTCACCGTCGAGTGCGAGCAAGTCGACGTACTTCCCGTAGGACGTCGGGACCTGACGGCCGATCAAGAGGAGCGGCTGTCCGAGCACGGAGGGGTCAGTCTCAATGAGGTCCTCGAGGCGCTTCTCGCTGGGCATTCCCGTGGAGAGCAACCTCTGGATTCCGTCGTCAAGGCGCCAGAGTCCGATGTCGAGCGGCATTGGGTTCCCTTCCTGGTCGTTGTCAAAAAAGCACTTCTCCGACGCTATCGGCTCCCACCGACGACCAGGCCTTCCTGCGTCCTGATTGCCGCCGGCGGCCGCAGGGTGTGTCTTTGCTTGTCCCTCGACGCCAGTAGGAGTGTCGCGGGCATACCCGACTCGTTGGGCGATGGCACGGAATTTAGCCTTGTCCGGCTTCTCTCGGCGAATGTTCCTGGACCCCTGTCAGCCGGAGAAGCCTTGACCACCCGGTCCGCCCGCTCGGAACGGACGCCGACGCTCGTTAGCCTGACTCTTCGCTCCGATGTTCCATCCATCATGCCCGGTTCCACATCACGATGCGGATCACCGTCATGACCCAGATGGCGAACGGTGATCGGACGCATCGGAGCCCAGTCTCGGTGTCCGTAGGCGGATCCTCATGTGACACGTCGGACGGACACCCACCGTGAGGCCGGTGACAACGCAAGGAGCCGCTCCGGGGATCGGCGGATGGCACCGCAGGATTCTGCTCATAGCCGTGGCCCTCTGGCGGGAGAGGTGCGTCGGTCGAAATCGTGGAGGCGTGCCGCCTCACCCGAACGTTGGGCTGCCTTCAACCGGGCCAGAGCATCCCCTACTGCGATGGGCGCCTCATGCTCGCGAAGGGCCAGCGCCCGGAGCCGTTCGTTCGCAGTTGCCGGAACGGGGGCGGGCTCGCCGCGATCTTGCACCCGCCGCCAAGCAGCCGAGGCCGTCAGCCGTGCCTGCTGCTGGTAGCCCAAGACGGGTGCAGCGCCCACCGGATCGGCAGCGTCAGTGGCCCTGAACTGGTCGCGGTAGGCCACCACCACTGCTATGTCCGCCTCCCACCGGGCGCACTCATTTCCCGGCCGAGGCCGGGGGGTCATGCCGGCGGCCCACGTCGGTGGGTCCGCTGCCACCTGCTCGACCAGAGCCTGGACACGGCCAGCGATGAGCTGGTCCTGCCGGGCTGCCCACCGGCCAACCGGATCCTGTTCCATGGCCTTGGGTGGGGTGGGTAGCCAGGGTGGACGCCAGGGATGCTGGACCTCATCATGGCTATCTGCGTCGGCCTCGACAAGTCGCGGGATCCGCCACGCCAAAACGGCAGCCGGATCCTGCACCGGGTCGCGGCCGTCGAGCAGGCGCGAACCGGCGGCCTCGGCCACCAATGCTCGGGGCTCATCCCCGGCGCACGCCACGAGGAGCTGGTGCCATGCGGGTGAGGCGCTGACCCGGTCCTCCAAGTCGCGGCCGCCGGCGTCACGCAGGCCCGCCCGCACCGCCGTCTGAAGGTCTTCGGTGATGACCGCCTGACCGAACGCGTCCAGGTAGGCCGGGACGAGCGTCGCGAGGGACTCGGCGCCTTGCAGGGTTTCGCTGATGGTCTCGGTGGCGGAGTGTTCGGAGCTTTCCCGGGCCAGGACGCCCCGCAGGACGTCCAGGGCATCGAGCCTCGGCCCGGGTGGGACGTGCAGGTCGACGTCGAGAGTTTCGTCGGTGACGACATACGCGCGGTTGAGGGTGCGGCCGCGGGAGAGCGCGACATACAGGGACTCTCGTGTCATGGTTTTGTCGACCAGGACGTGGCCGGCGTCGACGGTCATGCCCTGGGCGCGGTGCACCGTGGTGGCGTAGGCGAGCTCGACGTTCGCGGCGACATAGGACGCGGGGAGCCGCGCCGTGCCACCGTGGTCGTGGTGTCGCGCGGTCAGGTCGCCGTTGGCGTGGCGGCGGGTCACGGCCCACACGTCGCCGTTCTTGACGAAGTCTTTGCCGCCGCAGAGGGTCAGGGTGCGCCTGTTCTCGCGGGTGACGATCAGGTCCCCCACTCCGGCCTGGTTGCCATCGTGCAGAGCCAGGCCGTCGGCCTCGACCTCGCCGCGGGCGACGCGGTCGCGTCGAGCGCGCCCCGACAGCGCCGCGACCTCGGCGCCGGAGGCGGAGACCATCAGGGCGACCCTGCCTGCGGCCAGGTCCGCGCTCCACCCGTCGTAGACCTCGTCGACCATGGCCTGGCGACTGCCGTCGGCCAGGCGCCCGGCTGTTTGGTAGAAGCCCAGGGCCGATACGTGACCTGCCCGCAGGCGCAGCGTCGCTTCGGCCTCGGCGGGGTCGTCGAACCGGTGGACCTGGTCGAGCTCGGCGGTCGGGCCGGCGTGGGCAAGCAGCCGCAGCGCGCCGCCTGCCTCTACGGCGCTCAGCTGCCCCGGGTCCCCGAGCAGCCGCACCTGGGCGCCGTACTGCTGGGCAAGGGTGAGGAGCCGGCCCAGCGACGGGGTGCTGGCCATGCCGGCCTCATCAACCAGGATCACGTCACCGAGACCAAGGGCCCAGGCTGCCGGGACCGGAGCGCCACCGGTGGCGCCCTGGTCGTGGGCGAGCAGCACCTTGGCGATCGTCGTCGCAGGGACCCTGACCTGCTCGGACAGTACTGCTGCCGCCCGCGCCGACGGCGCCACCGCGACCAGGCGGCGCCCGCCGTCCGCCAACGCGGCGGCGGTCAGCTGCATCGCTGTGGTCTTGCCGGTGCCGGCGGGGCCGATACCGGCTACGAGGACCCGGTCGTCACAGACGAAGGACCGGGCAAGCTCCACCTGGGAGGTGTCGAAGGTCCACCCGTGCAAGGACTCCAGCCGAGCCTGCGCCTCAGACAGCGCGCTGAGCGTGGTCGCGGATCCGGTGTGTGAGGAGTTCGCGGCCAGGAGTCGGTCCTCCACCGCCAGGACCAGGGCCTCGGAGGTGTACCGGGTGACCCCGTGGACGCTGTAGACGCTCTCCCCGTCACGGCGCTGCAACGTGGCGGGGGTGGGGTTCAGGTCCGGTGCGCTGATCTGCAGGCTTTGCCCCGACAATGCCTTCGCGGTGATTGCCGCGACGAGGGGGTCGCGGCGATCTGGTGCCACGGCCAACGCCCGGGTCAGCCGCTGTGCTTCGGCATGCACGTGCCAGCGGGTCCACGTCGACCGGGCCTCAGCGACGTTCTCGATCACCTGACGTGCCAGGTCGACGACATCAACCGTGTCGACATCACAGGACTGTGGAGCGCGGTCAAGAGCACTGCGGACTATCGCCTCGATGTCGGGGCGGCCTCCGAAAGGGACCGCAGGTAACACCTCCCGCGCCTGGGCCAGCCACGCCTGCCGGGCCTGCGCCCAGGAGCGCGGGTGGTCCTTGGTGGGGCGGTTGGCCAGGGTCGCTTCCTGGGCGAGCCTGTACTGCACATGCCGCGGCGGATCGTGGCCGTGTGATGCCCGGTACTCCTCCAAGCCGACCTTGTATCCGTCTTCGATCTCGGCGCGCCTGGACGAGAATGCCTTCAGCAGCTCCGCTGGGATCCCGGCGATCTCACGAACCGGCTGGCGGCGCCGCCGACCTTCACGCTCGACGAACTCTACGCCGAGCCGGGTCCGCAGCTCGTCCTCAATCCCGGTGTTGTACGTCTCGCTGGCGCTGACCGCCATCGCATGCAGCACCCGCATGTCCAGGGAACGCCAGGCCCCGTCGACCCCCTGGACCTTCGCGGAGACCGCGACGTGGGTGTGCAAGTTGGGGTCACCGGTGCGCGAGTCCGGGTGGTCGAACACGGCAGCGACCAGACCGTGGGTGTCGATCTGTGCGACCCCCGCAGCGCCGGTCCGGGTCCGGGCGCCGTGAGTCTCGACGTAGGCGAAGGCCCGTCGCCAGGCCTCCTCGTGTGCCTGCTCGACCTGATGGCGGACCCGGTCGTCGCCGAGCGCCCACAACACCGACACGGACTTCACTGGTGTGAACACCAGGTCGACGCCCGCAACAGGCTGCCTGGGAGGCTTGGCGACCTGGGTGAAAAAGGCCTTGAGCTCGGAGTCGTCACGAGGATCGCGTTGATGGACCTGTAGGAACAGTTGCTGGCCGATATTCCACCGAACCAGGTCCCGCTCGGGACCGCGCTCAGGTCTGTGTCCCTGAGCGGCCTCGAACTCGGAGTATGCGGCGTTGAGCCGGTCGCGCCAAACCTCGTGGGACGGGTCGATCGTGGGGAACCGCCGGCCGAGCCGGACCGCCCCCACGGCGGCGCCACGGTCCTCGCCGCGGCCCAGCGCTTCATGGATGCGCGCGTCGGCATCGGGGTGCAGACCCTCACCGAAGAGAGCCTTCATCTGGGCCTCGCTCACCTGACCATCGACGCCCATGGCTGCCAATCCGGTGCCGACCCAGCGGCCCGCAGGATTACCCTGCGCGGTGTAGTAGTCGGTCAGTGCCACTCCACGACGACGCTGGTGATCACCGGAGGCTACCTGACGGGTGAGGTAGGTGTACCCGTCCCCGGCATGAAGAACGTGCACGGTCATCACAGTGAACCACCCCCTGTCGATGGCAACGGTACCCGCCCACCCAGACAAACTGAGGATGCAAATCGTTTGTTTGCAACCGGTTTCGCACTACCTGACACGATCCGGAACGTGGCGGTGGATGGCGGTCAGTGCGAAGAACCACGATCACTCCCGGCCTGGCATGAGCCACCAGTTCGGAGGTTCCGATACCAGCGAGCCGTGCGCTCGAGCACTCTGCACGAGGGCGGTGTCGGAGTTCGCCCGGGATGCCCTTGGGGTCCACAGCCCAGACCTGCACCAGGCGCCGATCGAAGTCGCGATTCATCACACACACCAAGGTTCCGGGACTCCAAGACGGCGCACCGACGGGAGGAGCCCCGAAACTCGAGCCGAAGCCATTCGAGCGATAGCGAACGCAGGGATCATCGCTGACGTCCAGCAGGCCGCACCCACTCCGGCTGTGACCTTGGGCGCATGGTCCATGCCCCCAGTGATGCCCGTGACGAGCTGGTGCGGCGGGCCCTGCAGTCTCCCAAGCGCAGGGGCGTGATCTCGTCGACCATGCGGTCGGGACCACCACGTTGGATCAGGCGAAGGTAGCGGCGCTCCGCCCATCGTCTAGTTGGCGTCGACAACCCACTGCGTGTAGGTAGTTACGTCTGGAACATCATCCTCGCTGATTGACCGCACCCGGTCGCCCACTTGCACAGCCGCTTCGGACTCGGGGAGCGGAGAACCCTGCTCGGGATCTACGCGGAGCGTCTCAATGCGATTCTCATACTTCGGTGGCTGGAACAGCATGCTAAAGCTTGAGCCGCTGCCACCGACGTTCACTTGACGCGTGCGGTAGGTCCGGGCGATTGCAAAGTTGGCGGCAACCTCCACCGCCTTGATAACTGCGGTAACACGCTCTACAGCGCCGAGCGTTTCGCCTGTATCGGGATCCTTGATGTCACGCTGATACCGAGAAAGAACCTTGAACACCATGCCGACTTCAACTCCCTGCTTGCTGCCACGATTGAGGATCACCTCGCGGTCGTTCACCACGTCAGCAATCTTTCCGGAGACGTCTTCCATTGCTTCACTCTCCCTCGTGGGTTGCGAGCCTGGACGACCGGACCCTGTACTTGGTCAATTCGACCTCAGTCACGCCGGGTGATAAGTCTTCCCAGTTGTCGACAGCGGTCTCACAGGTGTTGATCTCTCGACGCAGGTCATCCTCAAGTCGAGCCATCCACTCTCCAACCCGCAAGGGCGGCAGTTGGTTGTGGGCCACGGCCACATCCCGGTACTCCTGGACGGAGGTCACCATCCCACGGAGGCTCTCCGAGTGATCGAACAGATGACGTATGGCGGTCCGCGCGCGTGCTCTGGTTGTCTCGGCCGTCTTTGCCAGGTCGTTGAGGGCCTGTCCTTTTTGCAGCTCGGACCCGAGGTAGGCGCCGACGACAGCAGATCCCGATTGAGCGACAACGGTCCAAAATCGGCCCGCATCCTTTACCGACAGCACAATGGCCGCTAGCACGAGAAGTCCAGCCAGGACCGGCAACAGGACCAGACGCCGGGCCCTGCCCTCGTCCTTCGCTCGCGTCTGTTCCTCCTGACTCACCCGCACAGAGTGCCACAGCGTCCACGGCATGAGGAACTAGCCTCGTGACCCAGCGCCGTCACACCTCTTGCACTGACTCGTGGACCATGACGAATCGCGTTAGTTGACATCACGCCTGCGCTCCTTGCGCATCCGCAGGCAACCGTTCTGGGGCATGTCGCGCAGACGATCCCGCAGCATGCTCGCCGTTCGCGCGGCCTCGGCGCACTCGTCGTCGTCTGGGGAGCGGTTGCACCGTCCAGCAGCACAATCGGATCCTGCGCCTCGCTGTCCAGGGCGGCCGCAGCCGAATGTCGAGGTTGGTCATGCCCCTTCGACCTGCCGGGCGAGGAGCCGGTCAGTGAGCTCCACGGTGGCCAGGTACCACCAGAAGAGCCAGTCCAAGAAGACCGGGTCGTAGTCGCTTTGCTGGCTCTTATCGCGATGGCGGACGTCGAACTCGTTGGCGATGTGAAAAAGAGCGCTCTCATCCTTTTTGAGCAACTCGTCCCTCAGCAGCGCCCACGGCGCTCAAGGACGCCAGCTAACGCGACCACAGCCGAACGGCGTTCGGCCGTGGTCACAGTGCGGCTGCGGAACAACGCGATGGCATGCTCGGCGTCATCACGGACGTCAGGATCTGGACTCTGCAGGATGCGCTGGAGGAGTTCCTCGCGCCCATCGTCGGCCGGGTGGACCAGCCGGCCCCTGTCCTCCCCTTGCGCCGCAATGCGCAGACCCGCGCCGTAGCGGTCGAGCAACTGGTTGACGTCCCACCGATACAGCACCTGGCCCGGGGTCGGCGCGAAGTTCGAGTAGTGACCGCTGCAACCGTCGAAATCGTGCTGGTCGCGGTGCCGTGGGCGGGCCACGAGGTCGTGTACCACCTCGATCAGGCCGTAGAAGGTGTCGCTGTCCCAGTCCTCGTAGCGCAGCGGCCACAGGCCGTCCACGCGTAGGCGTCGTTCGATCTCGGCAGCCAGGACCTCGACAGCGGGCGGTGACGCCGGTCTGGCGTCGCATCCCTGCGGCGCGACCCAGTCCATGTACCCACGATCCTGTAGGTCGTCAACTAACTGCGCCCACTCCCGCTGAAGCTGCTGAATCCAATCCTGGGCGGCAGGCGGCGTGCTTATGGCCCGGTCGGTGCTCCGGACGGACCAGTACGGCCGGCGCTCAGAGCGTTCGGGCAGCTCCTCGGCAGAGTTGACCAGGTGCGCCACGATGGCGCGCGCCACCTTCTTGGGGCTGGCCGAAGGCGGGTCTTTCAAAAGCCCCGGGGGTAGCTCGTACCACTTCGTCGTTCGAAGATCGTCTTTGGGGGCGTTGAGGATGAACGCCTCTTCGAGCAGCAGCTCGGCGTCCTCAAACCACGTCGGACTCGAAGGCTCGGGTAGGGCCATCGCCTCGGCCACGAACAGCTCTCGGGGCCAGGCCAGCTCGTACTCAGCGCTGGGGTCTGCGGGGTCGAACATCGGGTCACCCTACCGGCTGTGGCAAGGGATTCCCTTCGTCTTCCCATGCAAGTGCCGGACTGGCTGCACCCGACCCGTTCAGGGTCCAGCGCAGTCATGAAGGCGGCAACTCCGTGAGCATGGCGGCTGACGACGACGGCTTCCGAGAGGCCCGAACGGATCAGCAGGAGGAATAGCACCTACTTCGAACATGTCACGTGCATCAACAAAGATCAGGAGGTGAGCGAACCCTGATTGGTACGATGCCATGTTGCGGCTAATCGGCGGCCGCTGGCATCGAGGTAGTCGGCCTTGATCGCACGCTTAGTGACCAAGGGCCTGGCTGGCAGGCATCCAGGGTCGATACTCGGACGCAGGGGGATGAAGTCATGACAGGAACAATCCTCGGTGTACACATTGCTGCAGGTGTGCTTTGGTTCGGCTGTGTGACTCTGACCGGTGACCATGTAGACGATCGCGACGACCGCCTGGTGCTAGAGGATGCCAAGCTCGGTGAAGCGAGGGCCCTATCTGAGCTGGAGGAGAGTCTCGAAGCCCTCCTCGTTCGGCTCGCGCCCGCTGCGATCGCGCTACTGGATGCCGGATCCTCAAGTCAGGCTAGGGCTGCAACGGTGGCCCAGCGTCGAGGCCAGTTGGAGGCGGTCCTGCTCGTTGCCGCATGTCGAACGGGAACCGACCTCGTGCGAGTCACACATCCTGCGGTGAGAAAGACGTTCGGGGTTTCCCCGGCAAGACAAGAGCTCCGCAGGCTCACTGCAGACGAGCTCGGGATCGCTCCCCCGCCCAACTGGAACCACCGGGCACCAGCGTTCGCGGTCGCCCTCGTCATAGCACGAGAGGAAGACGTCAAGAATGGCTGATCATCTCGTCGCTGAAGGGACCCTGACGCTGCCTTACGGCGTGCTTAGGACCCTTCATTACGGGGGCGGCGAGGTGCGCCTGTACAGGAACCTGATCACCCAGTCCCCGCAGGTGGGCAAACGCGTGAGCTTGCTTGGCCGTGAAGGCACGCTGGCGGCAAGAGAGGCCACGCTTCTCCGCGAGATCAGGCACGACAACGTCGCCGACATCTACGACGTTGCCGAGGTCACGGGTTCGGACAATGCCCTCGCGATCATCGAGATGACCATGCCGTACTACGAGCGAGGCAGCATCTTCGACGCGTTGGCCCGTGGCGAACGGTTCGGATCTGGACAGGGCCGTGACATCGCGCTTCGTGCCCTAAGGGGACTTTCGCACCTGCACGACGCACATGGGATCCTCCATCGTGACATCAAGACGCCCAATCTGTTCCTGACGACAGACGACAAACTCGTCAAGGTGGGCGACCTTGGCGAAGCGGTGCATATGGATGCTGCCGGCGGGGTCGCGGCCCTGTTGAGCGTGCAATTCTGGGCGCCCCCAGAGACGTTCGTGGGTGTCCCTCACACAGTCAGATCCGACATCTACTCGATGGGGATGTCACTCGCCGAAATCCTGTCCGGGCCGTTCCCGTACGACGACTACGGCGTCGAAGTTCTCGCTCAGCGGCTGGAACAGGGATGGACAGCGGTCTTGCCGAGGGATCTGGCGTTCCAACCGCACGTATCCGACGCCTTGCGCCGGATCGTGCGCAAGGCGATCCAACGCAACCCGAACGCGCGCTACCCGAGCGCCAGCGCCATGCTTAACGCACTTGCCCGAGCAGACTTCATCGACTGGCAGTGGCCTGGCATCGGCGATCAGTCAACCCAATGGCTTGGAAGGTGGCATGGCCATGATTACAGGGTGCTGGGGCGGACTCTCCGTAGTGGGAATTGGAGAGTCCAAACGGAGCGCCGCTACTCCTCGGGATGGCGCCGCCTGGGTCAGTTCACGGCGGACGGCCCGGTTCTCTCCATAGCAGCGGAAACCGTCTTCCGCCAGATCGACAGGCACCTCGTCAGGGCCTGAGTAGCCGCCGACCATGCTCGGAGTTCCTCCTTGGGGACCTGCCCCGCCGGCATGCCCCAGTTGGCCATCCACGCGGCGCTCGGAATCCAGCGCGCGTCTGTCATGCGCCCTTGAGCGCGGAATGTCCCACGCTCCGCTAGTGCACGAATCCAGCTCTCCACCTCTGCTTCACCGCTTAGGGCCTGCTTTGCGGGGGCCAAGGCGGAAAGGTACGGCGAACCCGGCGGTAGGTGATTGGCCAACGTTTGACAGGCAGCCATGAGTGGCCAAGGGCGGGCGGGGAGTTCGCTACACCCGGACGCAGCGAGGAGCATCCCGACTATGGCCTCTTGAGCCAGCGTCGGGCTATTCTGTAGTTGGCCAACGTTGTCCATACTTGGCCAAATTACACCAATGTTGGCCAACCGGTGAGGCAGATCCCGTGTCGGAGGTTTGGTGGACGCTAAGGCAGGCATCTGAGATGACCGGCCTCCATACCGAGACCCTTCGCCAATGGGCTAGCGGACGTCCTTCACGAGTTAGAAGTCGTCGTCGAGCCCATGGACGAAGAAGTATCTGGGAAGTGGCGGCTGACGATGTGCTCCGCGAGGCAGAACTCAGCAACGGCCGCAAAACTCAACAACTCAGCCATGCCCAAAGTTCGCGGCGCGACCTCACGGACCCGTCCTCGCAGGACTTATTGGTCACGCTAGAGGAGGTCGCCCGTCGGTACAGGCTCATCGACGAGTTGCGCAGCGAGATCGAAGAACGACATCTTCAGATCGAGAAGCATCAGCGCGAAATCGCAACGCTGCTACAGGCGCCCACGCAGGTTCCGAACAACTGAAAACCCGGGCGGGCACATACACCGCGGAAGGGCTGAGGGGCTTTTGTCCCTCCCCAACCCCTATTGGCTGCCCGATCAGGTGCATGACGACAAGTCTCGGGCCAAATCCGACACATCGAGCCAAATCCACATCTCGCGCCTGGGCGATACAACAGGTTCAGGTCTGAGTCTGCTCTTCCAGTGCAGCCGCCACTGCCTCGAATTCGACTAGTGCAGCGGTCAGGTCCTCAACGATCTCGCGGGCGATGACCTCCGGGGCAGGTAGGTTGTCCAGGTCCTCGAGAGTGTCGTCACGCAGCCAGGTGATGTCGAGGTTGGCCTTGTCCCGTGCCATCAGCTCGTCGTAGCTGAAGGACTTGAACCGCTCGGACTCGATCCGCTCCGACCGTGACTTACCAGGCGCATAACCCTGGACGAACTCGTCCAGGTGCTTACGTCGCAAGGGGTTCTGCTTCAAGGTGAAGTGCTGGTTGGTGCGCAGGTCATAGACCCACAGCCGCTCGGTCCACGGCCGCTCCCCGGCGGGCTTCTTGTCGAAGAACCACACGTTGGCCTTCACGCCCTGGGCGTAGAAGATGCCGGTCGGCAGGCGCAACATCGTGTGCAAGTCAAAGTCCCTCAGCAGCCGGCGCCGCAGCGTCTCCCCGGCACCGCCCTCGAACAGGACGTTGTCCGGCAGCACCACCGCGGCCCTGCCGTTGATGCCCAGGATGGTCGCGATGTGTTGGAGGAAGTTGAGCTGCTTGTTCGAGGTCGTGACCACGAAGTCCTGCCGCTCAATCTCGCGGTCCTCGCGGGCCTCGCGCCCGTCCGCCCCGACCATCGTCACTGAGGACTTGCGCCCGAACGGCGGGTTCGAGAGCACGACCGCATAACGAATGCCCGGGTCCGCGATCAGCGAGTCCTTAACCTCGATCAGGCTCTCCCCCCGGGGGGTGCCGATGCCGTGCAGCAGCAAGTTCATCGCCGCCAGCCGGGCGGTGCCGTCGACCAGCTCAGTGCCGTGAACAAACGTGTCGCGCAGGTGCTCACGCTGGGTCGGGGTGAGCTTCTCAGCATCCTTGGACGCGAACTCGTGCGCGGCCAGGAGGAATCCTGCCGTGCCCGCAGCCGGGTCTACCACCGTGTCCCCGATCGTCGGCCGGACGCAGTCGACCATCGCCTGGATCAGCGGACGAGGCGTGAAGTACTGACCGGCGCCGGACTTGATGTCCTCCGCACCCTTGGACAGCAGCTCCTCATAGGCGTCGCCTTTAATGTCCGTACCGGTGGCCGACCAATTCTCCTTGTCGATCAGGTCCACGATCAGTCGCTTGAGCTTGGCCGGGTCCTGAATCCGGTTCTGCGCCTTGCGGAAGATCACACCAAGCGTGCCCGGTTGTCGGGCGAGGTCCTCCAGGATGTGCCGGTAGGTGACTTCAAGGTCGTCACCGTCGGCGTCTAGCAGCACTTGCCAGGAACAGCCCGATGGCACAATCCGCTCAGGGTTGAGTGAACGTGTCTCCCGCTCGTGCGCCATCTTCAGGAACAGCAGGTAGGTGAGCTGCTCGGTGTACTCGATCGTGCCGACACCATCGTCACGCAGCACGTTGCAGTACGACCACAGCTTGTCGACCAAGCGACGCGCGTCAGACATCAGATGGTTCGCCAACCTCTCGTTGTTTTGTGGAACTGCGTCTCCTCGACTTGGGCCGGGCGAAAGCCGGCCCCGGCAGCCACCGAATGCCCGGGCCACGGCTCAGACCGCCAGGGTCCTTGACGACAACACCCTGAGCCTTCAGCTCCGCCAGAAGCGCTCGGGCTTGCTGGACGTCAAGGCTGAACATGTTGCGAACGGTCCGGTTGGTGATCCAGCCATACTCCTGCATGTGCGCGGTCACCCGCTCGGTCGCTTCCTGGCCTCGTGCGCGATGGGTAACAGCGGTACCGAGACCGGCATGGGTGACGGTACTGAGACGCCACCGAGGTCCATCGGCCTTGTCCACTTCGCGCGTCAAAAGCCCGACCGTCGAAGTCGCCATCCAGTCCAGGATCCGTTGACCTTCCTGCGGTGTGACCTGCATGAGCTCCGAAGCGATGTCGACGCTGATCAGCGGCCGGTCACAGAGTCGGGAAAGGATCAGCAACACATTGACGTTGTCCCTCAGCTCGTCATCCAAACCGATCACGTATGTCGCAAAAGCGCGGTTGGGTGCCCCGCTGGTGAACATCACCTCGACCGAGAAGTCGTCCGTCGTGACGATCGGGGCATCACGACCGGTGCTGATCATCTCGCGGTACATGCGGTCGAACCCGCGAGACGTTGCCTCGGCCAACCCCAGAGCTCTCACCGCGTTCATAAGTGTGGCGTTACGGGGCCTGGACATGGTAGTCAAGAGTCGGTCGCGCGTGACTCCGTGCGGGAGACCACCGGGGGACCAGACCCGCAGAACCTGGGGGCTGTGGTCGACGACGACCTCGCCGGCCTGCTGCCAGTCACGGTGGACGAGAGCATTGGTGACCGCCTCATCAACCGCGATCGACGGGAAGTCCGGAATGGCGATCTCCTGACCTCCCGGCAGGGACAGCCGGCTCAGCTCCGGTCGCACATGGTCCTGAACACGCCTGAGCAGATTCGGGAGGGCAAGGACCATCGGCTGCCTCACCCGGGTCGCCTGTGGCTCTCCCCCAGTGGACTCCCGGCGCAAGTGTGTCGCGGTGTCACTTTCGGGGACGGTGAGCAGAATCTCCCCCGCCACGAGAAGCCGACCCCGATCGTCGACCAAGGACAGTCCCCGAAGCAGTTCAAGGTCGCTGAGGTCTGCAAGTTCTCGGCGCATGTCCGGGAGGCGGCGCAGCAGCGTGCGGACTTGCTGAACGGCAGTGGGGTCGAGGTTGTCGACGGCTCGGCTGCTGACGCGGGCGGTGTGGTCCGGGTCCCGGCGGCTGAAGCTCAGTGCTCGGCGCTGCTCTTCGGGCATGACCTTGCAGGACGTGCCCTCTCGCCGGACCGCACGACCTCGGTTGTCTGTGTAGAGGTCCAGGCCTGGTGGCACCTCGATGATCAACAAGCGGGTGCCCAAGTGGTCGTGCTCGTGCACTGCGACCGGGAGCGGCGGCTTGGTGTTGTCGAAGATCTTGCGGCGCACAAACGCTGCGTCCACTGCCGTCCCCGTCAGAGCGATTGGACCTTCAGCCTTGTCCGCAAGACCCAGGACCACGACGCCGCCATCGTCCGAGTTCGCGAAGCAGACCACCGCTTCGACGAGCATTTCGACAAGGCGCGACTGGGGATTGGCCGGCGTGTGCGGAGCAGGAACTGTCGCCGGGTCCTGCTTGAACTCGAGGTGCTCGGTCTCCTCTGAGTCGACGACCACGCCTGAGACGATCCGGTCGATCGCCTCGTAGACGGTGGCAAGTTTCATAGGGAGTTTATATCAGTTTCTGGAAGGATTTTTCTATAAACTTCCCCAAACTCGACCGCGAGTCCAGCGCTGCGGCGAGCTCTCAACGTGTCATTGGATCGACCAGTCAGTCGACCCGAGAACGCGGCCGCCAGCAGTGAACGACGAAGGGTTGCGGCGCGCGCAAGTGTCTCATTCAGGTTTGCGATCAGCCGGTCACACCCCTGAAGTCGATCGTCGAGTTGCTTGACGAGTTCGGGTTGAACGTCTTTCGGTGGAACGGGTACAGGCATCTGTCGGATCTTGGTCAAGCTGATCGAGGCAAGGTTTACGCTCTGCTTACCGTTCCGCTCGGCCCACCGTCCACCAATCGTGTTGGCCGCCCATGACAGGAGCTTCGGCTCAATCGCTCCGTCGACGACACGTGCGCGAAAGACATGGTTCTGGTGGATGCAGTCTTCGACCTGACCATCCCAGACCCAACCGCGTGCAAGCTTGTCACGATCCCCGCCTTCGTTCATCAGAACGTCGCCGGGCAGGAGCCGAAGGGCCTTCGCCTTGCTGGCGGGGACTCGAATACTCGTCACCTTGCCCAGATCCAGCCGTCCACGTTGAACGTTTGCCACGCGAAGATACGGAACCTCCAGGAAGGCCGGATCAGATTGTCGCTTGGAGTCCTTGGTAACTCCGCCGACGACATCTGTGATGTCGCCGAGGCGGCGCCACGACCACCCCATCGGGAGGTCAGGCAGCTGACCGTCATCGGTCCCACAGTCAGTTAGGTCACACGGCTCGCGTGGACCCAGCATCGTTTCGCCGAGCAAGCCAGCAGAGAGGACTCGCTCCTTCAGCGACGCCACCCGCGCGACGGAAAATGCGATCCCTGACTCGGCGGCGTCGAGGCGGGAAAGGTGATCTTCGAGGATGTCGACGATCCGCCGCTGCTCATCCGGAGGCGCGACAGGTACCGGCAGTAGCCCGAGGGCCCGCTTGTTGATCTTGGGGAGAATGGTTCGTGCCTGTTGTCCGGCCGCTTGCCTTGTGAATTCGCGGGTGAGCATCCACCACTTGAGGAACCGCGGGTCGAGTTCCGTCTCGACGGGGTACATGTCCGCGCTGCAGAGGCCGTCGAAGTCCACGACGACGGCCTTCGCCAGGTAGGGCCGGATCTTGGAGTAGAGGATCTGACCAGCACGGAACCGGTG
>Ga0066789_10000414_pt1 | contig 16703 bp, 16 predicted proteins | sample OrgsoiDNA2013049_FD_70960 | JGI IMG/M metagenome (GOLD analysis project Ga0066789, IMG submission 70960) | Permafrost soil microbial communities from the Arctic, to analyse light accelerated degradation of dissolved organic matter (DOM) -... | ecosystem: Environmental > Terrestrial > Soil >...
TGGTGCGTGACGCCACCAGCGGGCAGATGGGGTCGCTCGATATCCCCTATGCGGCTCCAGTTGCTCCGGTCCCTGCAGCCGCAAGCAATGGGAGTACGCCGCCAAGCGGGAGGAACTAAAGTGCATTCCGTCGCGCGCAGAATCGTCAGCGGTGGGATTCTGCTGTTGTCGTGCGCAACTCTGATTGGGCAGACGTCTTCGTCGCCCGCCGCTTCTTCTCAACCCGCAGCTTCGGCAAAAAGCTCGACCCCAGCCACGCCTGTGCCTGTATTTCACGCCGAAACGCGTTTAGTGGTGGTGGACGTTGTGGTCACCGACAAGCACGGCCAACCGGTCACTGACTTAAAGAAGGATGACTTCACGTTGATTGAGGACGGGAAACCGCAACAACTGAAATTCTTCGAAGCTCACATACCAGAAGCACAACCCAAGGCGCTTCCCAAGATTGATCTACCGCCCAATCAATACACAAATTTTCCACTGCAGAAGCCAGCCAGTTCGGTGAATGTGGTTTTGTTCGACACCCTGAACACTCCGGTCGCCGACCAGATGTACGCGCGTTGGCAAATGATCCAGTTCATTAAGGCGCTTCCTCCTGGCAAGCCAGTGGCGTTGTTCACGCTGGGCAGTTCTTTGAAAATGATTGCCGGATTCACTACCAATTCTGACGATCTGGTGGCGGCGGCGGAGAAGGTTCGACCTGCAGTCAATAATGTCGAAGAGGATGCGAGCGGCGCGCTGCAGGCGCCTCCAGAACCGGCCGGGCCGCCTCTGGGGACATCAGCGGAAATGACCGACGAGCTTGCGCGTTTCGCCTTCGAGGAAACCGCCTTCCGCATGGGCGACCGCGTGCAACAGACGATCGATGCGTTTAATCAAATGGCAAACGCGCTCTCGGGATACTCGGGGCGGAAGAATCTGCTTTGGCTTTCTGAGGCTTTCCCGATCACACTCGACCCCGATGCCCTCAACGGGGCCAGGCTGGGCACCCTGCGGGGCTATTCGGAGGTATTGAAGCAGAGTGCTGCGCTGCTCTCCTCGGCGCAGATTTCGGTTTATCCCATCGATGTCCGGGGCGTGAAGAACGGCAACGCGCTTCAAATAAACGCCTTTTACAACACCATGGATGAAATCGCCAAGCAGACTGGCGGCAAGGCTTTTTACGGCACCAACGATTTGAAGCAGGCCATGGAGCAGAGTATCAAGCGCGGATCCATCTACTACACCGTGGCCTACGTTCCCGAGAATCGAGACTGGGATTCGCGATACCGGCAAATCAAAATAAAACTTGTCCGTTCTGATTTGAAGGCGGAGTACCGGCCAGGATATTTCGCAATACCGGACAAGACGAAACCCGCCGACCTAGAGCACAACCGGATGATCTCGTCCATGCAGCCCGGGGTTCCGGTGTCCACCATGCTGCTGCTTAGGGTGCAAGTGCTGCCGCCCGACGCCAGGAAAAATGCGGTTCAAATCGACTACGCCGTCTATGCCCCGGATGTCAGCTTCGCCGACTCCGACGATCAGAGCAAGTATGCAAAGATTGAGTTCGTAGCGGTGGCGTGGGACAAGAAGAACGCATCTGCGGGAAGTATCAGCCAGACGATGGAGCTGACCCCGAAGCCCTCAACCTATCAGGGGATGCTGGAACACGGCATCGCAGCACACCTCGAATTAGCGCTTAAGCCCGGGACCTACAAACTGCGACTGGGTGTGCTCGACTACGGCAGCGGAAAAATTGGAACGCTGGACGTTCCGATTTCCATTCCGGAGACTCCAGCTACGAAACCCTGAGCGTCGAGCTTCGTTTTTCCAGATCCAGCCGTCGGCGCTTTAGCGTTTTCCGTTGAGCACGGTGTCGGCTAAATCTCCCAACTGGGTTGCAGTGAAATCGTTGCCTTCAAGATTCGCCACCATCTTTCCATTCCGGCTGATCAGCACGGTGTGCAGAGAGTGGTTCATCAAACCTTCGTCCTGAAAAAAATCTTCGCCGAACAGGTCGCACACGTGTCGCACGTTTGCGGCAGACCCGGTGAGGAAGCGCCAGTACCGCGGGTCTGCCTTCCATGTGGCCGCGTATTTGGCCAAGACATCGGGCTGGTCATGCACAGGATCAAAGCTCACAGTGAGCAGAATCAGGTCGCGGCCCATACGATCTTTGAACCGCTTCTGCAGAATCCCGAAGTTGTTCGAGCTGCGATAACAAAAATTTGGCAAGGCACACCGCGTGTAAACAAAGTTGAGTGCGACGACCTTTCCAGCGAATTTCGAGAGCGTCACGCGACGGCGATTCTGGTCCATCAAGGTGAAGTCGGGGACGACGTCGCCGATCGCCAGTGGCTTCACCGCCGAAGGATTTGTGGCTTGATTGAGCAGCTTCAGACGGCGAGCGGTCAGCGGATCGGGTTCCAGACCTTGATAGCTGTGAATGTGAATCGCTTCCGCGTACGACGAATCTTTTTCCACCACCAGGGTGAAGTCAATCAAGGTTCCCGGCTTCAATCCATCGAGTTCTTTGGCGTCACGTACCGAATACGGCATGGTCATAGCTTCCATGAAGCCGGCGATTGCACTGGCGGAAACAATCATGGTCTTGCCCGCCGGGTCCAACCTTAGGATCAATCCCTTGACCGGATATCGCTGATCGGCGAACGCAAGATTCGCCACGCCGAGCGACAGCGCGAGCAAGGCCAGAAAACCTACGCCACGCTTTGTGCGAGATGTATTCATTTGCTGTGTTCGGCTACTTCCCCGTTGACGCCACCCAAGCGAACGGCCTTGCGCACCAGCTTAGTGTAGGTTTCGGCAAATTCTTTGATTTCGAGGAACTGATCTTTATCGACGTTGGCAAAATTCTGCCGGGTGTTGCTCGCCGGCCACCATATCCCGATGTTCAGAATGCGCGCTGATTTTCCCAAGCCGATATGCTGCTCCAGCGGGGATGCACCAAACGAGCCCCCGCTGCCGACGGTGCGATAAATCGAGCGCGTAATTTTATTCGGGCCTTGGTTCTCCACAGTTACTTTGATGCGCGCGCCGATTGCGGCGCGGTTGCTCTTTACGCCGACCAGCTTCACATTGATCCAGTCGTTTCCGTTGCCCGGATTTTCAAACACCCGGAAGGCGTGGGCATCTCCCGGAACCGCGCCGCCAATCACGGTAAGAATGTCTTCATGTCCGTTGCGCGCGATATCGGCGAAAGCCACGCCGTGGCTCTTGTGCAATTCGCCGGTGCCCGAAGCGGTGGTCACGTCAACAAAATATTTTCCGTCGTGATTGCGGAACATCTGGTGCGGAATCAGAGAAGCGTAGTTAGGATTTCCACTACCGATGTACAGGTCGAGATATCCGTCGTTATCAATGTCGCCGAAATTCGCGCCCATGGGCATCAGAACTTTGTTGAGCCCGGTTTCGGCGGTCACGTCCTTAAACGTGCCGTCATGCTGGTTGCGGTATAGCTTCATGGTCAGGGCGTTGTGAGGAAGGCCAAGAAAGCTGCGCACACTTTCATCGGACGACGTGAAATAACTGTTGACCAGAAGATCGGGCCAGCCGTCATTGTCGTAGTCGAAAAACCATGTGGGAAAACTTATCCAGGGGCCTAGCACGCCCGCCTGCTGGGCGACGTCGGTAAAAGTATTGTTGTGGTTGTTGTGATAAAGAAAATTATCACCGGCAAAATTCGAAACGTAGAAATCGGGATAGCCGTCGTTGTCGTAGTCCGCGGACACCACGGCCTTGGCGAATGCAACCCTGTCCACGCCGGCGGAATGCGCGATGTCAACGAAGGTTCCGTCACCTTTATTTAGAAAAAGCTGCGCCGGGCCATTTTCGTTTCCGACAAATAAATCCAGCAACCCGTCATTGTTGATGTCCGCCCACACCGCGGTCTGCGTGGCCGTGGCGGGTTCGGCAAGGCCGGCCTCGCGGGTCACGTCGGTGAAGGTACCGTCACAATTGCCACGCAGCAATGACTTGCGCATGGGGATTTCCCAGCCCCCGCGCAACACCAAAACATCAATGCAGCCGTCGTTGTTGTAGTCGGTCTGAATCATGTTCAGGCCCCCGAGTTGATCCATCAGTCCGGCCTGCTGGCTGTGATCGGTGAAAGTGCCGTCTCCATTGTTGTGGAAGTAATGCATGTGCTCGCAGGTATTCATGCTTGAGGTCACAACGTCGAGCAAGCCGTTGTTTTCGAAGTCATCTACAATCACGCCGCCCGCCTGAGACAGCAACTTCAAGCCGACTTTCTCGGCGACATCCACAAAGTGCGGCGCGTCTTCCTTGGATTCAAAAACCGACGGAGGAATCAAATATTGCGCCGGCACGCCTGCGGGATATGCCCCCACGGTCATGTAGGCGTAGTTCAACAGCCATCTGGATGTGAGGTCGTCGGGAACCTGCTCGAGAAATTTCTGAAAATATTCGATGGCCCGCTGCGAGTCTTCTTTTTTCGCAAACACTTTACCGGCGGGCACGGGAAACACATCGCGGTCGCCGGGATGGGTATAAATGTCATTCTCCATCTCCGACTTGTGCAGATACGCGATGCCGAGTTCTTCTTCAAACTGGGGAACGACGGCCGGAAACTGAGACTTCGCGAGCTCGTAGCCTTTCAGGTATTGCTGAATCGCTTGGTCCATGTTTCCGGGGTATGCGTACAGTTCGCCCAGGGCGTAATACTCCTGAGTGATATCGAGGGGCGCTTGATTGGCCAGCGCCGCTGCGTTTGCGGGGTCTAACAGGTCTTCCATTTTCTTTGTGGCATTGGCCAGCGTATCTTTTCGTGTCTGGCAAGTTTGTTGCAGATCCTGGCTCCAACCCGGCGGTTTGGGGAAACGGAAGAACGCAGACTCAGCCTCACCGATTCCGGAGACGTTGGGCGTGTAGCGGATACTTCCGGGAGCCGAGAGCGCTGTAATCGCAGCCTGCCGGTTACGGCTTGCGCTCTCGGACTCCGCGATCTGATGTGACGACAGAACTTTTAAGATTGCATAGCCTTCCGGAATATGAGCTATTCCGGTGAAGTGTCCAGGCGCAACTCCGGTGAGCGCGTCCTTCAGTTCTGCGCGCAGCATTGCCGGATCCATGTCTCCCATGTATCCGCCGGAATCCGCCGTGGGGTCGCTGGATTTTTCCTTCGCCAGCACGGCGAAATCATCGCCAAGATTCAGGCGGTCAAGAATGTCTTTTGCTTCGGCGGCGCTGCTCACCACGATAATTTGCAACGAAACTTCTTTGGTCGGACTGCCCGAAGCGTTCCCGGCTGGGCTTTGCGAAAATGATTGCAGGGCACAGAATAAGCCGACGCCGACCGCAAGCAGCTTCATCCGAGGATTCGAGAGCGGAGCCTTCATTGCAGAAAGTTTACTTGAAGTCCTGGGTGCTTGGGGATAATCGAAATCCATGAGTACCCTGCTTTCCCGGCCAGCGGTCGCTCTCCCGCCTGTGCTAAGATTTGTCGTCCCGATGCGTTGTTTCCCTCTTCTCTTGCTCTTGCTCCTCGTTCTACTCCTTGTAATTCCCTGCTTTGCGCAAGTACGTCCGGCCTCAGCCCCGGTGCCGCGATTTGAAGATGTCAGCAAAAAAGCGGGCCTGACGGTCTCTCATATTTCATCGCCCGACATGCTGTACATCATGGAATCCACTAGCGGCGGCGTGGGGTTCATTGACTGCGACAACGACGGCAAGCTCGACATTGTGGTGGCGAACGGTTCCACGGTGGACCGCTTCCGGCACGGCGGCGATCTCATGGTCACTCTCTATCACCAGGACGCCGATCTCAAGTTCACCAACATCACTGAATCTGCTGGGCTCACGCGCAAAGGCTGGGGCATGGGCGTGGCGGTGGCCGACTTCGACAACGACGGTTGGCAAGATCTTTACGTGACGGGATACGGCGGCAACGTTCTTTATCACAATGTGGGGAATTGCAAGTTTGAAGACGTCACCGAAAGAGCCGGGGTGCGCGGAGGCGGATTCAGCACTGGCGCCGCCTGGGGCGATTACGACCGCGACGGCCACGTGGACTTGTTTGTTCCGCGATACGTGCATGAAGACATGGACGCGCTGCCCACCACTTACGCCAGTGGCGCCGCCTGCCTGTACCTTGCAATGAAAGTTCTGTGCGGGCCTGACGGATTGCCGGGCGAATCCGATTTTTTGTTTCACAATAAGGGCGACGGCACCTTTGAAGAAGTTTCGAAGAAAGCGGGAGTGGATGATCCGAATCACTATTTCGGAATGCAGGCAGTGTGGAGCGACATAGAAAATACTGGCTGGCCCGATCTTTACGTTTCCAACGATACCGGGGCGAATTATCTTTATCACAACAAGCGCGACGGAACGTTTGAGGACATGGGCCTACTCTCTGGCGCGGCGGTGGATGCGGAAGGCAGGACGCAGGCGTCGATGGGCGTCGCTATTGCGGATCTCGATCACAATGGCCGGCCCGATATTGTCGTGACCACCTTCACCCAGGAGGGTGCCGACTTATTCCAGAACCGTGGCGAGCAGGGATTCGAGCAGATTTCGGGAACTGCCGGGATTCTGGACGTGACGTTTCCCTACGTCGGCTGGGGCGATGCGTTTCTTGATTTCGACAATTCCGGCTGGCTTGGCGTCATCATTGCCAACGGACATTCTTATCCGCAAATGGATTTTGTAAAAGATAACGTGCCGTATCGCGAGCCGCTGCAACTTTTCCGCAATCTGCGCAACGGAAAATTCGAGGATGTCACGGCGGCGTCTGGAGTGAACGCGCCGCCGCTGCACTCGCGCCGCGGCCTGGCGATCGGGGACGTCAACAACGACGGCAAACTGGATGTACTTCTGCTGAACGTCGGCGAGCCGCCAACGTTGCTGATCAATCGCACCGACACTCCGAATCACTCGGCGACGTTTCGTCTGATCGGCACCAAGAGCAACCGGGCTGCAATCGGAGCCAAAGTTACCGTCACGGTCGGAGCGCTGGTGCAGTCGAGTGAGGTGCAAGCGGGATCGAGTTATCTTTCGCAAAACGATCTGCGATTGCACTTTGGATTGGAGCTGCAAACGAAGATGGATAATGTCGAGATTTCCTGGCCCAGCGGCCTGAAGGAGCAGTATCACAACCTTCCTGCGGACTTCATTTATACCGTGGTGGAAGGCCAGGGGATTAAAGATAAGACGCCGTTTGCGAAAACCTCGCCAACACAATAGCAATTGCCTACGGGGTTTGCCCGCCCTTGAGTTGCTGCGATATCTTCTCTTCCTGTTGCGCTTCCGGTTCGTGTCCAGCGCGGTGGTATGCGATGGCGAGTTGATCATGTAATCGCGAGTTTTGCGGACTGAGCTTTTTTCCGGCTTCCAGGGTTGCAATGGCTGCGTCGGTTTGGCCGGCGTCAAGTTGAAGTTTGCCGAGTTGGTAGTACGAATCGGCGTAAGCAAACGTGAGGTTTCGGTCGGCGCCGATCTGTGCACTCACGGGCTGCAGAATTTCAATCACCCGGCGAAAATCGCCCGTCTTGTACAGGCTTAAGGCCAGCATCGAACGCGCCGGCAAATCGTCCTGGTGGCTCTGCACTTGGCGGCGCAGCGGCTGTACCGCGTCGGCATATTGCGCGGAATAAAACAACGCGATGCCGAGGTTCCGATCGAGGCCCGGGAGCGACGCATCCCACACGATCGCCTTCTGGAAATATCTCGCCGCCGTGCCGAAATCGCGGCTATCCGAAGAGATTGCGCCAAGGTTGTTATAAGCGTCCGCAACCGCGGGCTTCAGTCCGTCGATAAACCGGGCTAGTTGAGCGAGCTTCTCCGGAGAGGCGCCCGATCGCTTCGGTTCATCTTGCGCCTCTTTAGTTTTTTTAGCATCCTCGGTTTGCATCGAACTCGGGCCCAGGCGTTTCTGGATCTCAGCCACGATTTTCATTTCCTGCGCCGCTTCCTGCGCGCGCCCGGTCTTTTCGAGAATCCGGCCCAACTGATAGTGCGCACGGCCAGCCTGCCCTTCACTGGCGGAGTTTTCGGAGGCCACGGAGATTGCAAGGCGTAGTTCCTTCTCAGCTTCAGGCAGACGATTGGTGTCGGTGTAAACCTCGGCTAACTGAAGAAGCGACTGCAGGTCCCGCGGCGCCGACGCCAGTCCACTCACCAGCTCGTTCTCCGCGTCCGAGAAATTACGCTGCTTGAGCGCGATGTATCCCAGCATGTAATGGCTGCGAAAGTCGTTGGGATTAATTTGCAGCTCAGCGCGAAATTCGGGGATAGCCTGCGCATAGCCCGCCGCCTCGTTGTGGCCCAGGTAAGCCAGTCCGAGATAGTAATGGGCGTCTGGCGCATGCGCGTCTATCGCCATGGCGCGGTGAAACTCCACAATCGCTTCTTGCGCGTGATCGGTTTCGCTGTAAACGCGGCCAAAATACACGTGGTCTTCGGCGGTGTCGCCAAACTTCTCCAGCATGCCTGCCAGCAGATCGCGCGCCTGCTGCTCCTGATGCAGCAGCAGGTAGGTCTTGGCCAGCAGATAGCCGACGTTAAATGCCGGCTTTTCGGCAAAGACTTTTTCCAGTAGTTGTTGCGCCAGCTCGAACTCTCCCAAGTGAAACAGCACGCGTGCAAGCAGGAAACGAGCAGCGCGGTCGGCTCCCGGTGAATTGGCCACTGTTTGGGCCAGGGACTTGGCCTGGACCAGCTTGTCGGCATCGAAGCAGGCTTTGGCATAGTCGAATTGGAGATCCCGGTCACCCGGAGAAAACGTCAGCGCCTCCTCAAACAAGGCAGCCGCCGCATCGAACTCGCCGGCATCGGCTTTTCCGTTGGCGATCCGGTGCAGAGCCTGGGCCAGAAATGCCCTGTATTCCACCGAGGCGCGTTCCTGGTCACCCGATTGAAGAAACTTGCCGGCGGCTTCATAGTGCTGCTGCAGGGGGTCTTCGCCTTGCGCGCGGCTGTTTTGTGCGCTGCCTGGCAGGGAAGAAATCGCCAGCAGGAAAGAGAAAAACAGAACGGCTCGAATCCTGCCACTCGGGAAGCTAGATCGGGTCGCAAGGTACCTGGGGCAGATCACGAGCGGAGCGGCGGGGGAGCTGCTGACAGATTCAATCACGCAACTGAAACTGTAATTGCGCGAAGCCGAAAAAATCAAACGCCGCACCGGCGCTAAGCGGGAATTACTTCGACAGTCTCGAGATCAAAGACTCTACTTTGGGAATGCGCGGGTCGTTCGGATTCTCCTCTACAAACAACTGATACTCCGCCGCGGCTTCCTGTTTCTTACCCTGGTTAACCAGAATCTGGGCCGATACCAGATGAAGGTCCGCGTACTGCGGCTCGCGCGTCAGCTGGTGAACATGGCGGGCCGTATCCAGAAACTGGGGATATTCGTTCCGTGCGAACTCAGTCTCACACAGCAATTTCATGGCATTGAGCGCACTGGGATCGGCCTCCAGCGCTTTCTTCAACGCGGGCTCAGCTTCGGCAAAGTTCCCATCGCTAATGGACACCCTGGCCTCGTTCACATAACCCGGCGCGAATTTCGGATCTAATTCAACGGCCTTGGAAAATTCCACAAAGGCTTTGATTTTCAGACCCGCTTTCAGATATAGGACTCCCAGGTTATTGTGAGCGCGAACATAGCCGGGATAAATAGCCACGGCTTGCTCCAACGCGCCCTGTGCGTCGTGGTCCTCTCCGCGACCGTATGCCTCCATCCCTTTTTCAAACTCTTCACGTGCTTTATCAGGAATCGAGAGGTCTTGAGCCGAAACTGTGGGATCGCTGCCCGGCGAAGCGGGTGAACCCGGGGGCCCGGTGTTCTTCATCTGCACTCGGATATATTCGCGATGGGTCTGCTCGGTCGCGTAGATCTCAAAGGGCTGGATCACAGGTTCCACATCCGGCCCAGTAATCGATAGCTGGAACGAACCGCTGGAGAAACCGTCGAAATCAGCAACTCCCTGTTCCCGGTTGGAATAGGCCTCAGCAAGTCGCGTACCGGCCTGATCCAGTATCTGCACCCGAAGCGCAACGTTCATCGGGCGTCCGCTCTGGTCGGTGAGGTGCACCTCAATGTAATGATTGCCGACCTGCATGCCGCTTCCACTGCCGGTGCCGCCCCTCTGAGCTGCGAGGTTGGCGGACAAAGTCAAGACGACCAGGGCTACAGCAAGGTTTTTTAATCCAAACGCGCTTTCCGATTTGACGGCTTCAAGCGCCCACATGAAAGGCGACCTCTGCCAGACTCTGATGCTGGCGACGGGAACCAAGTGGCTGCATTCTACACAAAAATGCAATCGACAATCCATCCCAAAAAACACAAGTTTTTCCTAATCTCTTCCCTAATCCCTGGAGGGGCCGCAGCACGGAGGTACATGTCTCAAAACCCCAGCTTGCCTCCTCGTGGTGTGACCCTCTATCCGATTTTGCACTGAAGCCGCTGGCACTTGTGACGATGATCCTTCTAGAGCCACAGGTTCGGGCTCGGTGATCGAAAACACATTCCTATGCCGGTTAGCGCGCGAGTCTCGGAGGCGGTGCTGGTGACGAGCCGTCCGCAGGGGGTTAGCCCACCGCTCCCAAGCCAAGGAGGCACCAAAACGAGTTGGCGAACAAAGTTGAAGAGTTGTCCCGTTCCAATGCGACCTCGAGCCGAAGCGGCGCGTTGGCATGGGAGAGACGGTCCGCGTGTCGCTGCAAATCCTGGAAGCTACCTTGGAGACTCTGGCCGTCGTCCGACCCAGCCACTCCACGCGCTCCGGATTCGAGTTCCTGGATTTGTCGCCGGCCCACCAGCAGCAGCTCGAGGACCGCGTCCATGCAATGGAGGGCCACTCCTGGCCATGGCAGTCTGAGTCGGCAAACCCGGCCGTCCATGCCCAGCGCCCGCGTCTTGCCGAGTCCCCGCCGGGCCGCTGGTTAACTGCTTTGGCTGACGGGCTGCTTTCACAGACAGAGCGGGATAACTATTCGAATTCGGTTAGCCTGCGACAAAACTGAGCCGGGCGCGGTGTCGGACACTATGTTTCTTTCGAGTCGCTGTAGATAAGGTGATGCACTTCTGGCTCCGTCGAAACGAAACTGCGCAAGCGTTGCTCCAGTTCGTGTTCCGCGTGCGTCTGCCGCTCGTGTTGACGCAGATGTTCTGCCCACGAACTCACGATGAATATCTCCAGATAACGGTCCGCGGCCTCAGTATCACGGAAAATTCCCCACCGAGACGCGCCGTTGCGACGTCTTATGCGGGCATAGCGATGGATCGCTTCCACGAACTCCGCGTTCTGTTCTGGACGGACATCGTATGCAACCGTAACCAGCACCGGTCCCCCACGGTCGAGGTCTGCTTCGACCTCGCCGACAACACTCGGCATGCGCCAGTGGTTCCAGGGACTCAGATCCGCGGGAGAATCCGGGAGCTTTGCGAAGAGCGCGAATAGCGTAGTCCCGATGGTTCCAAAACCGGCGTAGAGAAGCGCGACCCCAATGCCTGCTCGTTGAGCCACCGCTCCCCAGGTGGCGCTCCCCAGAGCAAAACCTCCCTGATAGACCAGGATAAAGATTGCAAGCACTCGGGCTCGCACCCAGTCCGGCGCCAGGTTCTGAACCAGAGCGTTGATCAGAGAAATGAAGGTCACCCAGGCCGCGCCGCCAATCAGCATGACCGGAGCGAGGGTGGCTATCCTGTGTAAATGACTGGTCGCTGCGATCACCACTCCGAGGATCAGTACGCCAGCCGACACAATGGTCTCGGTTGACCACCTGGCGCGGGCGGACTGCATGAGCAAAGCGCCAGCAATTGCGCCGGCCCCAAAGCATCCGAGCAGGAGACCGTAGCCCACTGCGGTGTTACTGACGCCCTTGGCCACCGTCGGCAGTAATGCAAATAATGCGCTGGAGAAGAACATGACTGCGCCCGTCCGAACCACAACCTTGAGAATTTTCGGTGAGTAGCGGACGTAGCGAATAGCGGCGACGGTGGCGCCGGTCAACGTTTCCGGCGGCGCGGTGCGCTTGCGAACTGGTCGTTTCCACTTCGCAACCACCAGAATGACGCCAAGGAACGACACCACGTTGGCCACAAATGCGGCCGCAATGCCAGCCGCTGCAATCAGGGCGCCGGCAAGCGCCGGGCCGACTGCGCGAGCCAGGTTGAATTCGATTCCGTTGAGCGCTGAAGCCGCCGCCAAGTCGTCTTTTCCAACCAACTCAGGCAAGACCGCGCGCCAGGTCGGGGTTTCAAAAGCGTCGCCAGCCGAGAGCGCAAAGGTCAACACCAGCAGCAACCACGGCGACATCAAACCAGCGATGGTCAAGATCGCCAGCAGCAGCGCCACGCCCATCATCCACGACTCGGTGAACAGGATCAGCTTGCGGCGATCGAAGATATCGCCGGCAGAACCTGCGGGGAGGGCGAGCAGAAAGTACGGTAGTGAAGCCGCGGTCTGCGTGAGCGCAACGTAAATCGGCCCGGCGCCGAGTGAGACCATCAGCCATGCGGCGCCCACGTTCTGCATGAAGGTGCCTACGTCGGAGACGACATCTGCGATCAAAAGATTGCGAAAGGTCGGCAAACGCAGAGGCTGCCACAGACTCGATGAGCCTCGCGCCTTCAAGTTCTTTTCAGCGGTATCGGTCAACCGGCCGTGTCCCCTCGCCGCGTCTGACCGGCGGTAGCCGAGATGCACGCGACCCGACCGTCAGAGCCTTATTTCAACGAGTATACGCAGACCTTCGAATCGGGCGTCCCCATGTTGCGCCAAAGATATTCTTAATCCAGCTCGGCGAGTCTGGCCCGGACCAAATCCTTCACTAATTTTCTCTCGATTTCCCAATCGACCGGGATCTGAAAATAGTTCTTAAAGAGGACAAACTTCTCCAACTTCACCTTAAAAATCTGAAATGACACGAGGACTCCAGGGTGAAAATGTTAGATGATGCTTGTAGGCACAAACGCCAACTACCTACTTCCCATTCCGGTGGATGGTAGGGACGTTCCAGGAAATTTTGGACTCCAGTTCCGGAAATTGGGTAAGAACCAAATCAATTACAGATCTGAGGGTCTTTTGTTTCGTAGGGTCCAGTAAGGCCAAATATTCCTCAACTGAATTGAACTTTGGCCGCCTACGCGATGAAACTAGTCGGCCCCGGGTGCCCCATTCTAAATTTCGCGTTCTTTGCGAAATTTAGAGTGGGGATTTTCGCCGGGGCTTCGGCTTGGACTTCGTCTTCCTCTGACCCTTGAGATTGAGCGCAACGGCAGCGCGGATGAGATCCTTTAAAGCCGCCTCATCGACCTTGTCGCCTTCGTGGATGTCGATGGCGCGCCTGACATTCCCATCGAGGCTGGAGTTGAATAGACCTGAACGGTCCTTCAAGGCAGCTCCCTTGGCAAACGTCATCTTGACGACGTTCTTGTACGTCTCGCCCGTGCAGACGATACCGCCGTGGGAAAAGACGGGAGTCCCCATAAACTTCCACTCTTCGACGATCTCAGGGTCGGCCTCATGAACGATTTCGCGCACTTTCGCGAGCGTCTTCCCTCGCCAGTCGCCAAGTTCCTTGATCTTCTCGTCGATTAATCCGGAAGCGATGAATGCAGAGGCAGATTCCACCGGGACGGTCCCCTTCAAGTACAGCTCCAACTCTCGCACCTAATTTAGCTGCGCTCAGCGTAACCTGCAACCTCCGCAAGTTCGGACTGTGGCCCATTCTAAATTTCGCGTTCTTTGCGAAATTTAGAGTGGGGATATTGGAGGCGGTGAAGATCGAGTCGGAATAGACGACACGAAAACGCGCACGAGCAGGGGGAAGACTTTGTCCAGCTATAGAACTGCCCCACGCAAGCCAAAATCGGGCTCGAGTGGGCCACCCGTCCCGCAAGTATCAGGCTCCCCGGCTTACTCCACAGCCGCGGGCGCCGTGACTATGGCCGCCGCCATTGCGAGCTTGTGATCCATGTTCCAGGGCGGCCCGACGGCCCTCCGCACCTGGAGGAAGTGCGCGTGGAGGTCCTCGACACGCAACGCCTGGCGCGCCGCACCCAATACGCTCTTCGAGTCGTACCAGTGGACGGGCCAACCCCGTGCCTCGGCCGCGGAGGCCAGGGCCTTGCGGTACATCACCCAGTCGGCATTGTTCTGCGCATGGTAGTCCGTGATTCGCTCGGCAATCGTGGGTGGAAGCTGTGGGCACTTGCGAAGGGCGACGCCAAGGATACTCGGCACCACCATCGTGACAGCGTCCAAGGCAAGCACCGCGTGCCTCTCCGCCGACACGCGCACGCGCTCGACTAGCTCCACGGCCTCCTCGAGCGGGAGCCTTTGGCCTTCGCTGTGGTGCGGAAGCTTCGGCAGGCCCTCGCCCACCAGTTCCACCCGGCGGCGGTCGAGGAGCGTCCCATCACGCGCCACCGTCACCAGCACCGCCCAACCGCCATGATCTGATACCCCGATGATGCCACCGTTCTTCGACATGATGTTCCCTCACGCTAAACTTCGCCTCTTTCAAGGCTGGGAGGCGGTTGATTGGCACCTGTACGACAACTCAACGTATCCGCTCTTGTAAGCGACTACGTTCTTCAGATGCCACATCTGCTCGGTACCGGAATCACCGAATAGGTGCAGTCCGTCACCCAATAGAACCGGCGCTGTCATCAATCTGATTTCATCCACCAAGCCGAGCCTGAGAAAACTCTGGCACAGCATCGCCCCTCCCACGAGCCAGATATTTCCGTATCGCGGTGCGAGAATCTCATCGACCAACTTCTTGAGATCACCCGAATAGAACTCAACGCTCTTCCTCGTGGACGGCAGCTCTCTGCTTGTGATCACGACGGTCGGGGTGTCGCCATAGGGCCAGCCCAGTTCGAGCGCATGCTCGTATGTGCGAGAACCGAGGACGAAGCAGTCGATGGAAGTAACGACGTCGTCAGCATTGCCTTCAGAGACCCCTTTTTCGTAGACGTCTCCAGAGCTATCCATCCACGAAACACTGTTGTCTTTCTTGGCGATGAAGCCATCAACGCTTGAAACTACGTGCAGCGTTACCGTCGATCTTCGTGCGTTCACCTCACCGCGTGCCATATATTTCCTTTCATTCTTCCTCCTTCCTCCTCCGCGATTCAATGCGTCGCGGCGTTAGGCGGCCAGTTGGGCGTTCCAATACCGAACTGCCTGGCATACTCCTCGACCAGCCGCTGCCAGCCGGCGAACTTCATGGCGGCGGCGCCGACGATGCGGTTGATGGGAGTTCCGCTGAGCAGGTGATCCAGAACATCGAAACAAATGTGCCAGCCGGCGGCGCCCCATGAGATGAAGCGACGATCGATATTGTGCCACAGCGTCAGGCGCGTGCCGCTGCCAAAGGCTTCAAGTTCCCACCGGATATCGTTGTATTCAAGCACCTTGGGAGCGTCGGCTCGCGTTACTTTTTTTCCAGCGGCGTGGGTGTTCTCACCCAGGTGAGATTCACCGTGGCTCCAACCGTACCCAGGCTCCCATCGACGACAAAGGGAGCCCACTCGCGCAGATGCGCCGGGTCGGTCAGCGCTTGCCAGACTTTTTCCGGGGAGTGGCGCAGTTCTCGGACGAGAATGAGCGTCCACCTGTCTTCGCCCGTTTGTACCCGGTCCTTTTGTACCTGCGCCCCGCTGGCCGGACCCGGTGTGTAGTGTTCGCGATTGATCATCATTCTTTGGTCTTTCTCCGGAAACGTCAGCTTACCAGTGCTTCAGTTGCGTGAGCTGAATGAGGTTGCCGCAGGTGTCCTTCAGCATCGCAATGATCGAGGCGGTCACGTCGGTGGGCGGCATCGTGAACTCGGCGCCGAGCGCCTTGATCCGCTCGTAGTCGCTTTTGACGTCGTCGGTGAAGAACATGATCGCGGGCTGGCTCTGTTGAAACATCGCCTGCTGGTAGGCTTTGGCCGCTGGGTTGTTGTTCAGCGCCAGTTGCAGTTCTGTGCCGTCCGGCTCCTCGGGCGAGGCGACGGTCAGCCAGCGAAATGGGCCGTTACTGAAATCGTTCTTCTTGGCAAAGCCCAGTACCTCCGTATAAAAGCGCAGGGCCTTGTCCTGGTCGTCCACATATATGCTAGTCACTTTGATTTTCATTTCGTTTCTCCTTTGTCACGTTCGTGGTTTGGGCTGCGTCTTCTCCTTAGTTTTCCTTTTCGTTCGTGTTGCTGATCCATGCGGACGTTGATCCATGCGGTCGTGATTCATGCGATCAAGGTGGCGTACGAGAGCATCCACGTGAGCGGACCAGAACCGGCGGAACTGAGCCAGCCAGGCGTCGATCTCCTGAAGCGGTTCGGGTTTCAGCCGGTAGAGACGGCGCTGTGCGTCCACCGTGGATTCCACGAAACCGGCCTCGCGCAGCACTCGCAGGTGCTTTGACACGGTCGGCTGCGGCATACGAAGCTGACGCTCGATCTCTCCCACCGACTGTTCTGACAAGACCAGGAGGCTCAATATCGCGCGGCGGTTCGGCTCCGCAATGATCTCGAACACAGATTCCATTCGCTTGATATACTCCACCGCGCATATACGTGTCAAGGAATATATACGGAGGCCAGGGGAAACTGCCCCACTTAAGCCAAAACCGGGCTTGAGTGGGCCACCTGTCTGTGCGGTTTAGCCGACGTGCGGGGATGCAGCGTCTGATACTTTCTTTTCAAAGGAATGGCGGGGACGACGGGACCCGAACCCCCGGCCTCTGCCGTAACAG
>Ga0066789_10000415_pt1 | contig 16695 bp, 16 predicted proteins | sample OrgsoiDNA2013049_FD_70960 | JGI IMG/M metagenome (GOLD analysis project Ga0066789, IMG submission 70960) | Permafrost soil microbial communities from the Arctic, to analyse light accelerated degradation of dissolved organic matter (DOM) -... | ecosystem: Environmental > Terrestrial > Soil >...
AAAGCCGAGAAATTTCGTACAGCGGACAGTACTGGGCCTTCGCTCACTACTCGCGCTTCATCCGCCGTGGCGCCCGCCGCATTGATTCTCAAAGCCCGGCGACCGATCTCGATCATGTGGCCCTCGAGAATCCCGACGGAAAGCGCGTTCTGGTTCTCACCAACACTGGCCCGACGCGGGACTGTCAGGTCAGGCTCAGCGACAAGGCCGCAAGCATTTCACTCAGCCCTAACTCGGTCACAACGCTCGAGTGGTAATAATTCATTCCTAGATTAGTGAGGTGAAATCATGTCCGACTCTGGAATCTCTCGACGCGGGTTTATCGGAAAATTCGGCAAGGGGCTGGTGGCCGCCAACGTTGCCGGCGGCCTGCTGAAGAATGCATCAGCGCAGCTTGTGGTCCCCGACTCTCCGGGGAAAAAACTCGGCTGGGCGATCGTGGGCTTGGGCAGTCTTTCCATCAATCAGATTTTGCCTGCGTTCGCCAAGTGTGAAAAATCCAAAGTCACCGCTCTGGTCAGCGGCCATCCCGATAAGGCCAACAAGCTGGCTTTGCGATATGGTGTGAATCCCAAGAACATTTACAACTACCAGAATTACGATTCCATCAAAGACAACCCCGAAGTGGACGTAATCTACATCGTGCTGCCCAACGGCATGCACGCCGAATACACCATCCGCGGATTCCAGGCTGGCAAAAATGTGCTCACCGAGAAGCCCATGGCCAACACGCCCGCCGAATGCCAGCAGATGATTGACGCCGCGCACGCGACCGGCCGCAAGCTGATGGTCGCCTACCGCTGCCAATATGAGCCCTATAACAAGGAAGCCATCCGCATCGCCCGCTCGAAAGAATTAGGCCCCACGCAAATGATTCTGGCGGACGCGGGATTCAATATGGGCGATCCCAATCAGTGGCGGTTGAATAAAAAGCTCGCTGGCGGCGGATCGATGATGGACATCGGCATTTACGCTCTGAATGCCTCTCGCTATCTAACCGGCGAGGAGCCCACCGAAGTGAACGCAATGATCTACACCACGCCCGGCGACGTGCGCTTCAAGGAAGTGGAAGAGCACATTGTTTTCCAATTACGTTTTCCCAGCGGAATCCTGGCGAACTGTTCATCAAGTTACGGATACTTTCACCAGAGCCACTACCGTGTGATGGGTACCGATGCGCGTCTTTGCATGGATCCGGCGACCTGGTACAGCGGCCTGCGATTGTGGATCGAGCGTAATAACGACATCGACCAGCGTGATCTCCCTGAAGTCGATCACTTCGCCACAGAAATGGACCACATGTCCGATTGCGTAATGCAGAATAAGACTCCTTTAACCCCGGGTGAAGAAGGACTGCGCGATTTGACGATCATTACTGCAATCTACGAGGCGGCGAAGACCGGGAAGACGGTAAGGCTGTAGCTGTGGCCTGGCTGCTCGTGTGGGTCGGACATTCCTTTCTCAAAGACTTCCTCGACATCAACGGCGACGCACTGCAAAGCTACTACCGCACTTTGGTCTTTACCGGCAGAGGTTCCATGCCCAAGGCTCTCGACTCGGAGGCCGACGTCGTCGCCTACGTGACGAAAACGCGAGGCGCCATCGGCTATGTCAGCTCCACGGCAGCCGTGGACGGAGGGAGGTCACCATCCCATTCGATCCCCGCCAGTGAATCCCCGTATCCGCCCGAGGCAGTTTTGTTTTAAAGTACGGCAACGGCGGCCTCGTCGTGCCCGCACATCTGTCGGGAATGAGGCGCGCCGAAGCGGAGGAAACTAGTGGCGACCTATCCCAGCGACATTTATACCGAACCACTGGATGTTGATACCGACACGCTGAAGAACCTTGGCCCGCTGACCGGAATGGCCGGCATCTGGCAGGGAAACCGCAGCCTCGACATTCCGCCCAAGCCGTTGGATGCGCCCGAGCCGCAGGTTTTTGTCGAGCGCTTCGAGTTGCAGCCTATCGATCCGCAAGCCAACGGGCCGCAGCTTTTTTACGGGCTGCGCTACCACACCCGCATCGTCAAACCTGGCGAGGTCGAGAGTTATCACGATCAAATTGGATACTGGCTGTGGGAGCCTGCAACCAGCAACCTGATTCAGACCCTCGCCATTCCGCGCGGCCAGACGGCCATGGCTTTCGGACGCGCTGCCAAAGACGCCAGTCGAGTTTCGCATCAAGGTTACGATCAACTCCAACGGCACGTGGGCCTACGACGAAGACACGACAATAAGCGTGCGCGGCCAGTCGGAGCCGTTCCATCACACCGATCGCAACCTTCTGACAAAAATCGCCGAGCCGACGCCCAATCCGCTTGCCCGAGTCTGACTAACTAAGGAGCGTTTCACGTCAAGTACCACCATCCTCGCTACCGAACACCTCTCCCGTGAGGTCGAAGGCGTGCGCATCGTCGATGACTTGACGGTCGAGGTGCGGGCCGGGGAAATACTGGTGGTCGTCGGGCCCAGCGGCGCGGGGAAGTCTTCCCTCCTGCGCCTGCTCAATCGTCTCGACGAACCCACAAGCGGGACAGTGCGGCTTGAAGGAACCGACTACCGCCAGATTCCGCCGCGCGACCTGCGCCGCCGCGTCGGGATGGTCACCCAGACCGCATATCTTTTTCCCGGAACGATTGCCGGCAATCTTCGCTTCGGCCCTGAGCAGCATGGAATTGAACTGCCGGAGCCAACCATCGATTCGCTCTTGATTCAGGTGGGACTCGCCGGCCGCGCCGGTGAAGACGTCGCACATCTCTCCGGCGGCGAGGCGCAACGAGTGTCCGTGGCTCGCGCTCTGGCGACTTCGCCGGCAGTCTTGCTGCTGGACGAACCGACCTCAGCGTTGGACGCGGAGGCGAAAGATGGAGTCGAGAAGCTGATCCTGACGGTCCAGAAACACAACGGGCTCACCTGCGTGATGGTCTCGCACGACCTGACGCAAGCCGCCCGCATCGCTGACCGAATTATGCTGATGAAGAATGGCAGACTCGACAAAATCGGGCCTGCGAGCGAGGTGATTCATGCTGGAGGTGATGCATGCTAAAGGAACTTTTCACTAATCAACTCACGCTGGGCTGCGCGCAGGCCGCAGTCGCGACCCTTCTGGCGCTGGCGGTGATGCTGTTGGCCCGGCAGCGGGCGGTTCACCTCGAACACGAGACTATCGTCGCGCTGGTTCGGGGGATTGTGCAAATCACCGCCGTCGGATCAATCCTCGTGCTTCTGCTGAAAGGCCCGGCTTGGACCAGCATCTTTCTGCTGGCAGCGATGATTGTCGTAGCGGCAAAAATGTCCGCGGGCCGCTCGAAGGGTTTGCCCAACAGCTTTCAAATTTCGCTCTACGCCATCGGCGCGGGCGCGGGTTCGGTCATCGCGCTGATGACATGGGCCGGCGTCATCGACAAAATGATCACTTCTTTGGTGCCCATTGGAAGCATGCTCATCGCCAACGCCATGAACACGAATTCGCTGGTGATGAATCGCTTCCGTTCCGAGGTCGAATCACATGCCGGATTGATCGAGACCGGCTTGGCGCTAGGGGCCGATTCGAAACAAACCGTCGTCCCCTACGTGCAAGTCTCAGTGCAGGCGAGCTTGATTCCGGCAATCGACTCGCTTCGTTCCCTCGGCATCGTGTGGATTCCCGGCCTGATGGCCGGAATGCTCTTGTCTGGCGCGCGCCCAGTCTATGCCGCGGTCTACCAGTTCGTGACCATTTCCATGATCTTTTCCTCGTCCGGGCTTACGGCGCTGATCTGCAGCCTACTGATTCGCGGCAGCGCGTTCTCGCCCGCTGAGCAACTCACGCTGCGCCCAAGAGCTGAACGGGCCCCGGCGGTCCGGCGCAGCGCACAGGCGTGACCCGACATGGGCGTCGCCGGACTTCTACCACGGAACCGTGACCGAATCTGCCGGGCCCCCACCTGGCGAGGCCGGTGGGAAGGGAACCAGGAAATAGTCGAAGGTCACAGTCCGCTTCTTGCCAGTCACCGTCACCCGAAGGAAGCCGGGTTCCTGATCAAGCAAGGTTTTCTTGTTGGCATACCCTCCCGCGCCGGCAATGGATTGTCGGGCGTACGCGCATCTAGATTGTGAGGAGAACTTCGCTTCCGTTTCAAAAGAAATTGGTGCGAGACAAAGTGAACGGCCGGGTGTGAGCTGGCCGCACAACTACCGCGTATCACGTATAAGACAAAGAACAGGGTTGTCCGGAAACGAACACGCAATGGCCAGGGGATGCAGGTTCGAGTTCGACTCGGTAAAACAAAATCCTTCTGCTCCGGCTTGAGGGGCGGCTGACGGATGAATCGGTCGCGGAGTTCTACCGGGCCATTCGAGAACATTGGATCGCGTCCGACGCCAGCGTAGGTATCGTAGACTTCTCGGCGGTTAAGGAGTTTGCCCTTTCCGGCGACCTGATCCATCGGCTGGCAGAACAGGAACCGTGCATTCCGGATCCGACCAGCCGCCCTCGCGTGATCGTTGCTCCCGACACGCACGTGTTCGGTCTGTCCCGCATGTTTCAGATTTTGGGCGAGCGTTCGCGGCCGCTCCTGAGTGTCGTACACACCCTCGACGAGGCGTTGGCCGTGCTCGGCATTCAATCGCCGCACCTCGCACCCGTGGAGTGACCGGCTACGATCGACCTTTTTCGGCTAAGGTTTCATCAGGTGGTCGTAGATGAGTTGATAGGGGTCCGGACGCACTCCCAGATCGCCCCGGAACGGGCGGTCGAGGGCAAGGGTCATGAAGATGACCAGCCCGATGAACATCGCCAGAAGCGTGACCAATATCGCGTGCAAGCGCACATCCTCCACCTTGAAAAAGAAGGTGCCGGTCAGGCTGATGAGCGCGCCCACCGCGATCACAATCCACATTACGCCCGGCAACCCGGTGCCGACAGCATCAAGGCGCAGACGGCGGGCTTGGATCATGTTGTTATAAGCATGGAGCGCCTCAGCGTGAAGGATTTTCTGGCCCTCGGTGGTCGGCTCAAAGCTTGTCTGAATGTTCTGAAAACGGTTCATTCGCTCAACCCCACCGGTCGGAACCTGGCCGCGCTGCTGTAAAGGCCACGCTTCGTGGATCACGTAGTAAACGTAATCACGCAGTTCCTTCTGTAGCTGCGATCGAATCGGCTCGGGATAAGTACTCACGTCCCGATACAACACAGCCAAGGCGGTCGCTTCTTGTGAAATGATCTTCGACACGTCGGCGTAGGTCTCGAACACATTCACCGCGATCAACGCGAGGGCCAATCCGTAGAAAACCATCACGCTATGGACCATGGCTCCGCTAAAGTGGGCGTCCTCGTGGCCGATGACCAGACGCGGCAGAACGAAGCGGCGAACCAGCAGCAGTCCGCCTATCGCGAATAGGCACAGCAATCCGACGATCGCCAGTCCGGCAATCACCAACGGGATATCGAAAATTGATTCAAACATGATTTGTTTTCTTTCAGATGACCTGCTGTGCGCGCTAAGACTAGCCTTAGAGAAACCTCCCGACTACTGGCAAGTCTGACAGGACAACACTGCTGGCCGTGCGATTAGAATCCTCCTGCGCCAGCCGAGAGCAGAAGTCTAACCGCAGCCAAAGGGCGATTCGTAGCCAGGCAGCGGCTCCGGGGGTAAGATGTGTCCCCGGGGCAATACGCTGGCTCGGAACCAGCCACCAAGGAGCAAAGTATGAACCTCAACATGAGTGCGGTGACGCAAACCGTAACTACCACATTGACTGCTGTCGGTTTGAAACTTTTGGGTGCAATCGCCATCTGGATAGTTGGCCGATGGCTGATCGGCCTTGTGCTTCATATGATCGGAAGCGCGCTGAGGAAGCAAAAGATTGATCCTACTCTGATTCGCTACATCCATTCGGCAGTCGCGGCGCTGCTGAATGTCGCGCTCGTGATTGCAATCCTCGGGTTCTTCGGGGTCGAGACCACCAGCTTTGCGGCATTGCTTGCGGCCGCGGGCGTCGCAATTGGCATGGCATGGTCGGGGCTGCTGTCGAACTTTGCCGGCGGTGTGTTTTTGGTGATCCTGCAGCCATTCAAGGTGGGGGACTTCATTACCGCCGCCGGGGTCACTGGCACGGTCGAGGAAATCGGCCTGTTCGCCACGACGCTCAATACGCCCGACAACGTGAAGACCATCATCGGCAACGGCAAGATTTTCGGCGACACCATACAGAACTTCTCAGCCAACCCCTACCGGCGTGTCGAGCTGACGGCGCAATTGGCGCACGGTGTGGATCCGCAGGCGGCGATTGCGCTGCTGAAACCAGTACTAGCGCAGGTGCCGAACGTGATCGCGGAGCCTGCGCCCGATGTCGAGATCCTGACCTTCAACCTTGCGGGCCCAGTGCTCGCAGTTCGGCCGTACTGCAACAACAAGAACTACTGGCAAGTGTATTTCGACACCAACCGGCTCATCCGCGACACGTTTACGCACGCCGGCTTCCCAGTTCCCGAGCAGCATTACGCGTTACGCGGACCGGAAGACATAAAGCTGGCGAAGACGGCATAAGCGCGGCTTCCGACGGTCGTTAGAAAGCTGTTGATGGAGTGGCCAGAAATCACGAGCGGGGAAAATTGGTCGGCCCTAGCAGACGATTTTCGAACTTTTCTGCTTAACCCCCACATTTTTGAACTAACCCTTTCAGTGGTTTGAGACTGAATTACGCCGAATGGGTACACTCTGGCAGACAATTCCCGAACTTTTTCGGGCCTCTGACAGGCACCCCATACGGCTTAGGTGAGTTTTTCGGCAGTCAATACGTGCTATTTTTCGCCAGTTATAGTGGCGTATGGGAAGACCAGGTCGAAAAGTTAGTACTGGGGGACAGGACAGCGAACAGTCGACCATGAAAGAGCGGGTGCACCTTCGAAGGATTTTGGGACAATAAAAGAGGCTTTGAATCGCATCCATTCCACCGTCTCCGGCGATTCAGACTTGTCATAATCCAACGCTTGGACCGTGATGTATCCGACAGGCATCTGGCGCATGGACGAAATATACTCACCCGCAGCTTCCGCCCGTGGCGACTCCAGCGTTTGATATGCCCGTTCAGAGTACTTTCGATAGTCAGCCGCCGTAATCACGAACTGGATTCGGTGTGGGTAGCTCAGTTTGTCTCTCGCTGTGCTGCCGTATCCAGTTCCCAGCACTTGTGACTCCCCTGTACGCAACGGAAGATTTGCCGGGAAAGTCCAATCATCATGGGAACCATTTGGTGAAACAGAGACGATCCAACCCCAATCCTTCTTAAGTGGCGCAAGGCGGAACTCTATTTTCGTGCCAATCTGTTGCGAATACGCCTGCCCAGCTTTTACTTGGCTGGTAACCGTCGCTTGCCGGCACTCCTGCGCCGATGCGGTCAAGGACAGTCCCACGAGCAAGACTAAAGAGAACTTCATATCAGTAACTCGCTATCCAGCGATAGATTTTTGCGCAAGAACAGCAAGATGACAATTCGGAAATCTTTGATTGGCGTAATCACGTTAATGCATTGACCGAGACATGGTTCAAAAGTGCCAAGGGGTAGGCTTGTAACTTCCTGAGGCCATTATTCGATTTTATTGGTCGGGACGGGCAGATTTGAACTGCCGACCCCTCGCACCCCAAGCGAGTGCTCTACCAGGCTGAGCCACGTCCCGACACTGGTTCGAACCGGACGGCTCGAACGGGGTTGACTTCAAAATTCTACACTAGGCGGCAGTTCGGGTGGGTTCAGCATCGCGAGTTACCGCCTCGCCTTCTTTTTCCGTTTCGCGCTGCGCGGTTTCTCTTCTTCCAGCAATGCAAACTGGATTTTCTTCTCCACCGGATCGATCCGGTCCACCAGCACGCGCACTTTCTGTCCCAGGCGGAAGATCTTGCGATTGCGCTGGCCTACGATCTCGCGCGTGTTTTCGTGATAGGTGTAACGATCGTCGCTCAGTGTGTTCAGATGCACCAAGCCTTCGATAAATAGATCCGTGAGTTCGACGAACATGCCGAACTTGGTGATGCTGATGATCAGACCATCGAAATCTTCTCCGACGCGGTCCTGCATGAACTTTACTTTTTTCCACTCCATCAGCTCGCGTTCGGCGTCATCGGCGCGGCGCTCGGACTGGCTGGATTCTTCGGCGATCAAGTGCAGCTCTTCCAGAGAGATGGGGCCGTGGCCAATCGGGATCGATTCTCGTTCTGGCCGTTTTGACCAGGGAGAGGGTGCACCTTCTTTACCTTCCGGCGGTGCTGAAGGATTCCCTCCAGCCGGGAATACTCCCACCGGAACTTCACCCTCCCGCCGTTCTGCCGACTCGATCAGCACTTCTTTGAGAATCCGATGCACAATTAAATCAGGATAGCGCCGGATGGGCGAAGTGAAATGCGTGTAGCTCGTTGCCGCCAGCGCGAAGTGTCCCGCATTGTCTTCCGAATATCGCGCCTGCTTCAGTGATCGCAGCATTAAGAAAGAGAGGATCCGTTCTTCCGGTTTGCCGGCGATCTTCTCCGTCAGCTTCTGATACATGCGCGGCGTGATGTGAACGTCCTTCGGAATCTCAAATTCCCGCGGACGCTTTCCGGTCCCATAGTGCGAGCGGCGATCGGTCTTGAACTGCATGCGTTGGATGGGCAAGGCGCCCACCCCGAGCGAATATCCGAATGTCGCGGCGATCGTTTCAAAGTCGTACACGCGCTTGGCGTCGGGTTTTTCGTGAATGCGATACAGTGACGGAATCCCTTTGCCCTCGAGGTATCCGGCCACGCACTCGTTGGCGGAGAGCATGAATTCTTCAATCAGGCGATGCGCGATGTTGCGCTCGGAGCGCGAAATGCTTTTCATCAGCCCAAGTTCATCGAACTCGATGACCGGCTCTGGCAGATCGAAGTCAATCGAGCCTCGACGCTCCCGCTTGCGGTTCAGAATCTTGGCCAAGTCGCGCATCCATCCGAAATTCTCAACTAGGTTCGAATAGCGCTTGCGTTGCGCCTCGTCTCCTTCAAGAACCGCATTCACCGCGGTGTAGGTCATGCGCTCGGCCGAACGAATGATTCCTGGGAAAAGCTCGTAGCCGACGATTTCTCCGCGCGGATCGATTTGCATCACGCAGGAGATCACCAGGCGATCCACCTGCGGGCGCAGGCTGCAGATGTCGGTCGAAAGCTCGAGCGGGAGCATGGGCACGGCGCGGTCGGGAAAATAAACGCTGGTGCCGCGCAGTCGCGCTTCCTGATCGAGCGCGGACTCGGGCGTTACGTAGTGAGCTACATCGGCGATATGAACTTGGAGTTCAAAGTTGCCGCCATCCAGCCGGCGGACTAACACAGCGTCATCGAAATCCCGGGCAGTTTCGCCGTCAATGGTCACGATCGGAAGATCGCGAAAGTCGCGTCGTTTGCTGACTTCGGCCGAGGAGATGAGCGGTTCAGCTTTCTCCGCTTCGGTCAGCGGCCCGGCAGGGAAGCGATGCGGCAGGTGGTACTTACGGATGATGATTTCGACATCGACGCCAAAATCGTTTTCGTAGCCGACAATTTCAACCACCCGTCCGCGTGCATTCTGCGTCGCCGACGGCCAGTCCGTGATCTCGACATCCACGACAACATTCTCAAGATTGCTCCAGTCGCTGCGCGAGGCGGCTTCTTTCCCAAGCACACGATGCTTGGATTCTGTCTTCCTCTGTGCTCTGGGTGTCCTCTGTGGCTCAAGTTTTTCGCCTGCAACGGGATCGCGGTCGGCCGGATGCTCCATTCCATGCGGGATCACAATGTCTTGCGAGATCTTCTGGTCCATCGGCGTGACGTAGTTGTGGCGGGGGCCGTAATGGAAGACGCCGACTACCGTAGGGTGTGCGCGCCCCACCGGGCGGAGAATCCGACCCTCAGCTTTACCGTCGGTGCGGACATTGACCACCTCGACCAGCACCCGGTCGCCGTGCATCGCCGAGCCGACGGCGTGCGGGGGAACGAAAATGTCTCCCGAGAGGCGGGATTTCAGGGCCGGACTCGCGGAGGCGATCTCCGGAATCACAAAGCCGAAGCCGTCGCGGTGCATGGTGAGCCGGCCCACGACCAGGTTCTTGTCCGAAGCTGCCTGCGGAATCGCATAGCGATCGGACTCGACTGCCAGCAATTGCCCCCCGGCGACCAGCTTCTGCAGGCGCTCCTGCAATTCCCGGCGCTCGTCCCCGTGCAGCCCCAGTTCGCGGACAAGCTGCTTGTATGCAGCAGTCTGCCGGGGTTGGCGCTGGATCTTTTTCAGGATGGCGGAATTGGAAAGCATCGTCGGAAGGCCAGCACTTGGCACTTGGCGGTTGGCACTTGCCTAAATGCTATATGCCAAGTACTAAGTGCCGCCACCCGGGGTTGACCAACGTTGACCAACTCGGTACGTAAGCTGTTTCCAACCGGCGGGAACAATTACACTTCTCCCGAAGAAATGCGGTCGCCTGAGGGATTCACCTTAGGCCTCCAGATGCCCTAAAGTAACCATGATTTCCACAGACGAACGCATTTTTGGAGAGTAAAATCGCATTGGATTCCGAATTACGTATTCGGGTCCAACGATATTCCCCAGAGGAAAGGATTTCTAGTCACATGTGGAAGCCTACAAATCAGCCCACGGCGCCAGGTCGTAGCACCGAGCCGGAGCGTACTCCTATTTCAGCGCCCAGCGCTCCTGCGGTAATCGAAACCGCCTCGGGCGCTCCGCGACCGGTTGCGGCCAGCACTGCCGATCAGGCTACCATCGGGAAGTCTCTTGTCATTAAAGGTGAAGTGACCGGGTCGGAGTCACTGTACATTGACGGACGCGTCGAAGGCTCAATCAATCTTGCCGGAAACCGCGTCACCGTTGGACGCAACGGCGTAGTCGCCGCCAACATCAACGCCCGCGAAATCGTTGTGCTTGGAAAAGTTCGCGGCAACTTGACCGCGAGCGATCGCGTAGATATTCGCAGCGACGGTTCGCTTACCGGCGACGTTGTCGCGGCGCGCATCTCGATTGAAGACGGCGCGTTCTTCAAAGGCGGAATCGACATCCGCAAAGCCGGACAGTCGGGACAAAAACCGAATGGCGAAGACAAGCCCGCTGTGTCGATCACGTCCGAAGCCGCGGCCGCCCGCGCTTAATTTCATTTCTCGCAAAATAGCAGGCGTCCTGACCTCAGGACGCCTGTTTTGTTTATGAATTTAGCGCCGCCGCAAATCTGTCAGCAATTTCGATTTCGTGAGCCATAGCCCGCAGGCGACCGTTCCCAGCCAAGTCACGCTGATTAATCCGAGCGTCTTCAGGTCGGCGACACGGCTGCCGCTTAAGTCCACCAGCCTGGCGATCCGCAGGCTCAGGACACCGGCAAGAATCGAGATCAGAAAGGCTTTTCCGATTTCCTTCCAGGCCAACCCTCCGAAGGGAACCAGGTTGCGCTGGCTCAGCAGGAAAGCAATCACCAGACAATTCGCGGCGATCCCGAGATCAGACGCGGCAACCAATCCCACCGCAGAAAAATTGCGATAGAGCGCCGCATACAACGGGAGCGACGCCAGCGTGATCACGCTGCTGGCGATCATGGGGGTGAGCGTGTTTCCTGCCGCATAAAAAGCCCGCGCGTACAGGCCCTGCGCCGACCAGAAGGCCAGTGAAAGGGAAAACCAGAAAAAGTAAACCGCGGTGGTTTGAGAATCGGAGAAGTGCAGATGGCCACGCCGGTAAACCAAATCAATCAGCGGTAGCGCGGCCACGGCCATGAAGCTCGACACCAGCAGCGCCGCCGCGACCATCCGGTAGATCGACGCATTTACAGTCTCGGCAAATTCGCTGAATTTTTTCTCGCCAAAGAGCCGCGCAAAAAACGGCAACGACGCTTGGCTCGCGGCTTGCCCCAGAACAGCAATCGGAACTTGGAAGAGCCGCTTGGCGTAATTCAATCGAGTGATGTCGCCCGCGCTGCCAGAGGCGAAGTAGCGCAGGATCCAATCGTCCGCGCTCACCAGCGAAACCCCGAGCATCAACGGGATGGAAAGCCAGACCCATTCGCGAAATGCTGGGTTGCGGAAGTCGAATGAGATTTTGTATCCGATTCCGGTGCGCGCCGCGCCGATGGCGTTAATCAGAAAAATTCCAATGAATGCTCCCGCAACCGCTCCGTAGGCCAGCGACGAGATGCCCAGCTGCCGCGAGAACAACAGACCGCCAACAATAATCCCGCCGTTATAAATCACCGGGCCGATGGCAGGAAGCAAGAACATCCGCCGCGAGGTCAATACCGCCGAAACCACCCCGCCAACGTAGAAAAACAACTGCGCAGGAAGCAGAATGCGGGTGAGGTGCACGCACAAGGCAAACTGCTCCGGCGTGAACTTGCTGAACATCAGATGATTGAGCTGCGGCGCGAAGATTTCCGCCAGCACAATCCCTACTGTCAGCACCGCAGTCATGATGGTGATGATGGCTGAAAAAGTCTTGCGTGCGTCTTCTTCTCTTTTTTCCGCCAGGAACCGTGTGTAGATCGAAACAAAGGTGATGGAAGCCGTCCCGCCCGCAACCAGATAGTTCACCCAGTCGGGAATGGTGAAGCCCGCGAGGTAAGCGTCGGTGACCGGAGTCGCGCCGAAGGCCCAGGCAATGTAAATCTCGCGCACAAAGCCGACCACCCGCGACAGCATGATGGTCGTGACCAGTAGCACCGTGGCTGAGAACGCCGTATGTTCGTGGGAAGGCCGGAAGATCCGCAAAAATCGGCGGGAGACGGATACGGGATTGGAATTCAGGGCCTCAGGAGATCCCGGCATTAAGGCCGATTTTACACGGAAAGGTTTGGCCTGCCCCGTGGCGCGCGCAGCACCCGGGACAGCTCTTCAGTTTTGCAGGCGGAGAAAGCCTGCCCTGAGCGAAGTCGAAAGGAGCCTGCTTTTATGTGCGCGGTACTGAGCACCCAAGCGCAAGCCCTGCAATCACTTATCTCTTGATCTCTAGTTGATCAGCGCTTTACCCGCCGTGCATTGCTTCCTCACGGCATTAAGGCCACACTCCCCATCACCACGGAGGAAATATGGCCACCCAGACCAGCAACCTGTTAGCTTTCCGCTCCGCCAAACGCATTCAGCAAGGCGTGACCGCCGCGTACGAAAAGCGTCTCCTAATCTGGATGGCAGAGCGTACCCCGCCCTGGATCAACTCCGACCATCTGACAGCTTTAGGCTTCGCCGCCCAATTGCTGGCCGGCTTCGCCTATGCCATGGCGGGCCACAGCCGCGTCTGGCTGATCGGCGGAATCGGATTCCTAGCCCTAAACTGGCTTGGCGACAGCATGGACGGCACCATGGCGCGGGTCCGCCAGCACCAGCGCCCGCGCTACGGCTTTTACGTGGACCACATTCTGGACAGCATCGGCTCGGTCGCGCTGATGGGCGGATTGGCGCTCTCGGGATACATGAGCCCGCTGATCGCCACCGGCTTGCTGATTCTTTTCCTGCTGCTCTCAATCCAGTCGTACCTCGCGACCTATACGCTCGGCGAATTCCGCATGTCGTTCTGGAGCTTTGGACCCACCGAGCTTCGCCTTCTGCTGATCGCCGGAAATCTGGCCCTGTTCCGTTGGCAGACGGTGATGCACGGGCACTACAAGCTTTACGATGTCGGCGGCGCAATCGGTGTCGCCGCCATGACTGCGATGCTGCTGGTTCACACTGGGCAGAACATCGCGCTTCTGTACAACGAAGAGCGCCTACCGTGAGCCTGTCGCCGTTGAAGGAATCTCCGAGTGGTTTAGTCCGCTGGCTGAAATTCAACGCTGTCGGAGCAGTTGGAATCGGTGTTCAACTCGCCGTGCTCACGCTGCTGAAGTCTGCCCTGGGATTGAATTACTTGCTGGCGACGGCTCTGGCCGTCGAAGCCGCCGTTCTGCACAACTTTTTCTGGCACGAACGGTTCACTTGGGCCGATCGGCCCACAAAGGACCGCCTGAAACGCCTGCTGAGGTTCAACCTGACCACCGGGCTGTTCTCACTCGCTGGAAACGTTGCCTTTACCAAACTTCTGGTAGGTCTGGGCATCCACTATCTCGCGGCAAATGCAATGTCGATTGCTCTTTGCTCACTTATCAATTTCGCGTTGAACGACCGCCTGGTTTTTGTGTGTGCTAAATAACGAAGGTTAGCGCTCGTACTTAAATACGGTCTTGCCGTTGCGGTCCATATAAGCAAATGTTCCCCAATGGCGTTCGCCGTTTGAGTCAAGTTTCACGTGTGCTCGGCGACCACGCAAAGCGCGGGCTTATTGCAAGCTCACCCTTGGTGTTGATGTAGCCCCACTTGCCGCCGTCTTTTTCCATCGCAACGGCGAGGCCTTCAGAAAAATCCCATCCACGATAAAGGCGCCTGTCGATGGCCTTCTTTCAAGTCACGTCCACGTAAACGCCGTTAGAGGCGTCTGTCTCAAGCAGCCATCGTGAAATTCGTCCCCGCCGTTGCCACCGAGATGTCGAATAACCGGAGGTATCACCACTTTCCCAGTTTGATCGATGTACCCAGACAGGTCTCCCTCGGCGAACCGATACAAGGGGTCAGCATTCGCGCTGCGAGGAATCCAGATCGGATAGTCCGCGTTGCAGCTGGAGGAGGGCAACGAGAGTATCAATATTGCCGCCACTGTCAAAACCACCGCGGGCAGCGGTTTCATGCCGTCAGTCTACTATGTTTCAGGGCGCTGTCAGGGGCCTAATCCGTGTGCTGCCGCTCCACTGACCACACATCCTCGGGCTTCTGCTCGTAGGGATACACGTGAACCATCCAACCGAAAATCTGAGGCAGGAATCGGCCGCCGGCAGTTTCGCAGTCTTCTTTCGTCGCGATCGAACCTTGTAGTCCATACTTCGCGCGCGGCGGGATTGCTTCCTGCTTCTTGTCCGGTGGGGGCAGGCAGAGATTCACGTGGGCGTGCCACTGCGCGACGCTGAGCGGAATGCGGTCGTTCAGTTCGTCTTCGCTGGCGTCTTTCGCATCCGTGTACATGATCCCGATCAGTTTGTAGCCGTCGCCTTGCTTCTCGTAGAGCAACGACGTGGGCTGCGAGGGGTCGAACCTTCGTCGCGCCTTGAGGGCGTTCCAATAATTGGTGAAGTGATACATTTTTTGCGGCACCTCGGGATGGAATATCTGATATCCATCGGCGAGAGCGACTTTGTAATCCTGATATTTATCAGCCACCGTCCGCGCCGCCTGCACCACCTGGGCGGCTTTCTCTGCGTCGCCGTGTTTCGACGCCCGCAGCGTGGTCATCTTCATGTGCGGACCCATGTCCATGTGGCGGCCTTCCATGGAACGCATGGCAGCATCGTTTCCCGCGTCCATGCCCGGCATGTTTTTCATGTCTGATTCGTGCTTCGAAGTATCTTGCCCGGACATGTCCATTCCCGGCATGGCGCCCTGGTTTTGGGCCAGCGTTACGCCGGAATACAGAACTAACACCAGAAATGCTACACGCATGGAAGTCCCTCCGGTCTTCATTAATTCCCGATCTTCTTTATTCTTGATCTTGCCTGATCGCGCCCGCATTTAGGAGTAACCCGCTAGGGACGCGTAGGTTGCGCCGGGGTGCCGATTTCTGGAGATTGAGGGATCGCAAGCTGCTCCAGGATCTTCGCCGCCGCTTCTGTCCCCGAGCGCACACAATCTGGCACCCCGATTCCGCCGTAAGCGTTGCCCGCCAGCGCCAGTCCCGGGATTCCGCTGAGAAGTTCCTTGATTCTTTCGACTCTGGCGCTGTGCCCGATCCCATACTGCGCCATCGCCTGCTTCCACTTGAAAATCCGCACCAGGAGCGGCTCCGCAGCGATTCCCGGGATTTCCCGGAGGTCCCGCCGAACGAGATCCAAAATTTCATCGTCTGAGCGCAGCAGAATTTCCTCATCCCGAGTGCCGCCCAGAAAACACCGGATCACCGCCCGATCGTCCGGCGCGCGGTCCGGAAACTTATTGTGCAGAAGCGTCGCCGCGAGAATCCGGCGATTCTCCGCACGCGGAACCAGAAATCCAAACCCCGCAGGCAGCGCCGCACGGACACTCTTGTCGAAGCCGAGAATCACCGTCACCGATGAACTGTACCGGATCGCATTCAACTCGGCGGCGAGTTTTGCGCCGGTGTTCGCAAGTAACTCCGCGGCCGTGTAAGCCGGCGTTGCCAGGATGACGGCATCGAACTCTTCTGTCCGCCCCCCGCTGACCACCAGCCACTTTCCAGATTCCGGGTTGACCGCTTCGATCGGTGAATTCAATCGCCACGCCGCTGCTGGAATGCGCGTCAGCAGCGCGTCAACCATTTGCTGCATGCCGTTTCGTAGTGAAGTAAAAAGAGACCGCGTAGGGACGGACGCCCCCGTCCGTCCGGCGGAGCGCAGCTCCGCACCCACTGCGGGAGGCCGACGATTTCGCGCCGCCGCCACCATCGCGCGTCCCAGGCTTCCGTGCTTTCTTTCCATTTCCAAAAAGCGCGGCAGAACCGATTGCACGCTAAGCTCATCCGCGCTACCGCCGTAAACCCCAGCCAGCAGAGGGTCCGCGACGCGTTCGACCATTTCGCGTCCATAGTGCCGCGCCACGAATTCCGCAACCGTGCTCTCGGATGCGCCGCCACCGGGACGATAAAACCACTCGCGGAGGATTCGAGCTTTCGTTTTCCAGGAAAATAGAGGCGAGAAAAAAGC